>Ga0078972_1000382_pt1 | contig 182787 bp, 151 predicted proteins | sample YelNatPaOPGAMG01_FD_67568 | JGI IMG/M metagenome (GOLD analysis project Ga0078972, IMG submission 67568) | Hot spring thermophilic microbial communities from Obsidian Pool, Yellowstone National Park, USA - OP-RAMG-01 (SPADES assembly) (version 2) | ecosystem: Environmental > Aquatic > Thermal... | reverse complement strand
GACGTAAAATGAAGTAAGTCGTGAGTTGGTAAGATCATTTGCCAACCCTCCAACCAGTGGTCCAAGCGCAAGACCCGCCATATATGTTACCGTCATCACGCTCATGCCACTCGTCCGACTCGCTCGCCCTACTGTCCCACTTATCGCTGCGGCCACTGTAGGCCAAATGGCTGCCGCCGCAATTCCACTGCACCCGCATAGAAGTACCAAAGCCCACAACTTTTTCGTCATAGTAATCCCGACTGCCATGCACGCAGAAATAAGTCCGCCGCCAACGAGCAGAGGCTTCCTCCCTAGCCGATCCCCCAGTGACCCCATTGGCGACTTAAACAGCGTCTCCAGTACCAAGAAGGCAGCGTATACAAGACCAACGTGCGGCGTCAGCCCAATCTCCTGGATGTAAGGAGGCATCGCAGATTGGTTTATTACCGCATAAGCCAGACTTGTGGCAAGTGAAACAGCCCCCAAACAAGCCAAGGCGCGGTACGATTCGTTGATAGGCATGTACCGCGCCATGACTTTTCGCCACGGGCGAAATCTAGCGGATGGCGACTTCTTTCCCTGTCTCAGAGGATTCGTAGATTGCATCGAGAATCTTCGCTACCATCAGACCCTCCTCGCCTGGAACCGGCGAGGGCTTGTCATTCCGAATGGCATCAATGAACGCGAATATTTCTGCTTCGTGTGTCCCTACGTGAGGTAGCATCACTGGCGTTATGTCAATAAGTGTGCCGTTCTCTTCGCGGTACATCTTCAGAGGATTCAACTCACAGCCGCCCTCAGTTCCCAGAATCGTCGTATTGAAGATATCTTTCTCAATGTTCGCACAGAAAGAGGACTCTATCACCAGCGTCGCTTCGTTCTCAAATCGTACAAACCCGACTGCGAAGTCTTCGACTGTGTAATTGTCATAATCCCAGGGACCCCAGACGCCAAAAGTGCCCCTCTTCCTGCCAAACTTTGTATAGCACTTGCCAGATGCAGCAATCGGCTTTGGATGTCCCATCAGGTAAAGAGTCAAGTCCAGCGCATGGCACCCAATGTCAATGAGCGGACCCCCGCCTTGCTTTTCTTTGTCAATAAACACTCCCCAACTAGGAACCCCTCGACGTCGAAGCGCTTGCACCCGGGCGTAGTAGGTCTCGCCAAGGGCACCCGAGTCGGCAAACCGCTTGAGGGCCTGCGCGCCAGCGTTCCATCGCCAGCAGTACGCTATCATAAGTTTCTTGCCAGACTCTTTCGCCGCCTTGACCATTCTTTCACCCTGTCTCGCATTCAAGGCGATAGGTTTCTCACAAATCACGTGCTTGCCTGCCTTCAGAGCCTTAACCGTTGGGTCCATGTGGACATAATTTGGTGTGCAAATGTCCACCATCTCGATTTCTTTTACCTTGAGGAGGTCTTCGTAATTTAGAAATCGCATTTTCTCAGGAATATTCAGATCGTCGCCAACTTTTTTAAGCGTGTCCGGATTAATGTCGCAGATCGCCACAATCTCTGCATCGGGGTGTTTTAGATAAGCAGGAATGTGGACACTTTGACAGATCGAACCCGTTCCGATTAATCCTACTTTAGTCTTTTTTGCCAATTTGTATCTCCTTTCTCTTCGAATGCATGTCGCATGGAACACGAAACCTAACCTTTTATAACACCAAGCGGCTTCATCCTGGCAACCTTCCGAGAAATGCCTGTCTCGTGGGCCGTCTCGACAACGAGAGAGACATCTTTATACGCTTCTGGAGTTTCCTCGGCAAGTGTTCCCCTGCTCGCCGCTTTTACTACGATGCCTTTTTGCGCAAGTTCTTGCTGGATATCAGTACCGCGAGATTCTTTAACCGCTGCTTTCCGGCTGAGAAGCCGTCCTGCTCCATGACAAGTGGAACCCCAAGTCTCTTTCATCGCCTGCTCTGTCCCAACAAGAAGAAACGAGTATCGTCCCATATCTCCCGGGATGATTACAGGCTGTCCGACGCTTCGGTACTGCTCGGGCACGTCAGGATGTCCGGGGGGGAATGCACGCGTCGCGCCTTTGCGGTGAACAACGAGTTTCATCCTTTTTCCGTCTACGTCGTGCTCTTCAATCTTTGCGATATTGTGTGCCACGTCGTAGACCTGACGCATCCCCAGTTTGTGTGGGCCCTGCCCGAATACCCTCGAGAATGCCTCCCGCGTCCAGTGCGCCATCGCCTGCCGATTAGCCCATGCGTAATTTGCCGCACACGCCATCGCCGCAATGTATCGTTGCCCCTCCGGCGACTGCACTGGTGCACATGCAAGTTGGCGATCAGGAACGCTAATGTGGTACTTGCGCATCGCGTTCGCCATAACAATGAGATAATCGTCACAAATCTGGTAGCCGAACCCGCGCGAACCACTGTGGATCATGATTGTGACCTGACCCACATGGTCAATTCCAAAGACGCGAGCAACCTCTTCATCATAGATTTCGTCTACCACTTGTATCTCGAGGAAGTGGTTGCCGCTCCCTAGTGTTCCAATTTGGGGCCTACCTCGCTTTATTGCTCTCTCGCTTACCGCATCTGGGTCCGCCCCTTCCAGCATGCCCTTTTCCTCGGTGACGTCAATGTCCTCCTTCCATCCATATCCCTGTTCCACAGCCCATTTAGCGCCTTTTCGCATCACCTCGCGAAGAGATTGCTCACTCAGCCGTATGCGCCCTTCACTGCCAACGCCACTTGGTACATCGCTAAAAAGGGCATCAATGATCTGCTGCATGCGTGGCTTCACATCTTTTGCCTCCAGGTCCGTACGCAACATCCGCACGCCGCAATTGATATCATATCCCACACCGCCTGGCGACACTACGCCATCCTCCACTGACATGGCAGCCACGCCGCCAATCGGGAAACCGTAGCCCCAGTGAATATCGGGCATTGCGAGCGATTTACCCTGGATGCCAGGCAAGAAAGCCACGTTTGCTACCTGCTCGGGTGCCTGATCCTCCCTTATACTGGGCAGCAACTCTTCGCTGGCAAAGATCAGCCCGTCAGTACGCATCCCTGGCTTGTAACTCTTTGGTATTAGCCAGCGATGCGTACCATTATTGATAAGCGGTCCGTTCCAAGCCTCAGGCATCGCTCTCACACCTCCAATCGCTCGTAGAGTATTCAGACCATACGCGATTATAGACCTCCGCCGTCATTTCTGCTATACGGCCCCAGTTGAACTGGTCCGTCACCTTTCGGAACGCGTTTTCCGCCATCATTCTCGCCGTATGCGGTTTCTTTAACATTTGCAGAATCGCCCACGCAAGAGAATCAGGATTGTCCGCCCATGCGGTGAGCCCAGTCACCCCGTGGTCCACGACTTCCCGTAAACCTCCGACATCTGAAACAACAGTTGGAACCTTCGCCACCATTGCCTCTAGTGCGACTATGCCAAAGGGCTCATACAGACTCGGATAAACGGCTACGTCTGCCACCTTGTAAAGTTTTAGCAATGTGTCGTCGTCCACGTAGCCAGTGAAAAACACCTTTTCCGATACGCCCAGATCATTGGCAAGATTTACCAGATGAGATTTGTCGCCCCCTCCTACTATGACAAACTTCACGTCTTTGTACGCTGAGATTATATCCGGGGCGGCTTGAATAATAACATGCGCGCCTTTTTCCCGGACCATTCGTCCCACAAAGAATACGATTTTTTCATTTGGCATAGCAAACCAGCGGCGGAATTCCTCGCGGTCAAACTCAATATCGAACTTCGACGGATTGACACCATTCGGTATGACGTCTATCTTGTCATGTGGTACACCCAGTACTGAGGCAACCTCGTCCCTCATATAGTGGCTACAACAGATGACTCGCCACGCCTCATAACAAAGATCCCATTCAACACCACTAATGTAGCGCTGAAGGTCGTTATGGATCCCCTGATTTCTCCCGTGTTCTGTGGCATGGATGGTAGCGAGCAGAGGCAGACGGAACCGGTGCTTGAGACCCTTACCCGCAAATGCTGATAGCCAATCATGCGAATGAATGAGCAACGGCTCATCCGAATCGTGCTTCCTGTGAGTCTCGATAATCCCTTCTGCTGCCTCTTCAGATGCCGCATTGAGATTGTGCACCCAATGAACGAAGTCATCGCCTGGCTTGACGGCGACCCTATGAACAGTAAGGTTACCTTTGTTTTCCTCACTAGGCGTGTCAGGGTGCTCGCAGGTAACAACATCAACCTTAATGCCGCTCTCCGCCAGCGCATTACTAAGATCGTGAACATGCCTGGAGATACCTCCTACTACTCTGGGTGGGTACTCCCAGGTCAGCATCAGGACTCGCATCACTCACTCCTCTTCGATGTTCGTACTTTTTCCTCCACGCATATTGGACAAATGCCAGACCGGCGGTTCTGTAGGGCGCCGCACCTTTTGCAGGGCTTCCAACCTTTGCTCTTCTTCCACTTCTCCAGCCGCAGCACCGTCGCGAGCAGTTCACGCACAGATTCGCCTACAGGACCCGCCAGTTGCGCGATACCTTCCACCTGCTCAAGTTCCTCATCCGAGAGCGGAATACCTTCCAGGATCGCCTCGGGAGACTCCCCATCAGTCCGCAATGGTGGCTTGATTTTCCCAGTCCGGAGCACAATATCTCGAATGGCATTGCCACGAAGTTTCTGATTTAACTTGCTGATAATTTCGCGCTTCAGGAACGTCAGTTCGTTTGCCCACACGGCGCTCTTCGTGACCACAAATAGGATCCCGTCCCGTGCAAACTCAGGTTGAGCGGCGCTTGCAACCTGGGCGCCAACGACCTCATTCCAAACAAGCATTGCCCTTTGCTCCCGGATATTTTGCTCCAGTCCCATCGCCTTTAGCCGATCCGACAGGAGTTCACCTAATCCGAAGGGCGCCGCACTTTTCCTCATTGCGCTGTCACCATCCCACCAGATACCGTAAACACGCTGGCATGCTCAACCACATCGGATGCGAATAAAGAGAGCGTAGATGCTGTTGCGAATGTCTGACAATCACCGCCCACTGCTGCAAAAACTCTCGCTCTCCGCTCTTCATCTAGGTCAGCCATTACGTCATCAAGCAACACGATTGGAGACTCACCCGTTATCTCCCGTATCAACTCTAATTCGGCGAGCCGTAGGCTCAAAGCCGCTGTCCTTTGTTGACCATACGACCCGTACACCCTCGCATCAACCTTGTTGATTCTAAACGATAGATCATCCCTGTGTGGTCCGACTAGGCTCATGCCGCGCCTTATCTCTTCTCCCATGCGTTCGGAAAGGCACCTTTCGAGTATGCGGGCTATTTCGGAAGGCGCCGCGCCATCCAGTGACCCGATCCCAGAAATATATTCTACTTCCAATGATTCCGCGCCATCAGTAAGCTGCAGATGGATCTTACTTGCAAGCGGCGCCAACTTCTCCACAAACTGCCAGCGCCTCTCGAGGATCTGGGCACCGTATACCACCATCTGCTCGTTCCATGCAAGCAGTTCATCCCTCCTGTTTCCCGCTTGTTGTAATTCCTTCAATAACCTGTTTTTCTGCTCTAATACCTTCTTGTAACATGCAAGCAGGTGACAGTATTGAGGTTGCATCTGGCTAACCTCAATATTGAGAAATTTCCTTCTCTCGCTTGGCTCACCTCTTATAATCTCTACGTCGCCAGGGTTTACCAACAAGACATTTGCCTGACCCATAATTTCAGATAGTTTGCTTTGTCGTATAGTGTTGATTCTTATTTGCTTTTTGCCAAACTGTTCGAGAACTATTTCTACTTCAATGTCCTCTCTTTTCTCCCTGGCAATTTTGGCGAATACCGCTCCATACTGCTGACCCCAAAGAATCATCTCGGCATCTCGCCTTGTACGCCAAGAGTGAGCCATCGCGGCAAGATAAACTGCTTCTACAAGATTGGATTTCCCCTGTGCATTTTTCCCAATCAAGATGTTGAATCCGGGGGATGGAGCGAAGGATGCTTCGGCATAGTTTCGAAAGTTTCGCAAGTTTAGCAATTTTAGGTACATGACACCAAGACTCGAAAGACAAAAAGAAAGGTAGCACCACTTATTATATACTATGTGGAAAATGTTGGTAATCCGTTCGCCGAAGAAGCCGTTCCTTTGGGATCCGTTCCGTGGAGAGTGTGAATAAGCCGGTGGTACCTGGTGGGACCTATGTGCGCAACAGGAGCACACAAGATTCGGTCTAGGGAGTCGAGAAAATACTAACCGATTGCTCACAGGATCCTGTTGCGGTTATCCACACTCGCCGGACTTGATATGTTGTATGAGTTCTTCGATCGTCTGTCGAAGCGAATCATCGGACTCCAATTCTTGGCGTACTCGGTTACAGGCGTAAAGCACAGATGAGTGATCTCGCCCACCGATAGCCTTTCCGATGTAGGCGAGTGGATAGGAGGTAAGTTCGCGGCAAATGTACATTGCGACGTGACGTGCAACGGCAACCTCTTTGGTCCTCTGTTTTCCTTTCAAATCTGCTGGTTCTATTCCGAATGCAGATGCTACCTGCCGGAGAACGGTCTCAACGGTGATGTCAGAGTATCTTTTGTTTACGAGGTACCGTGTGAGAATCTCCTCAGCAACACAAGGTGTCAGAGGGCGTTTCATGAGCGAAGAGTATGCAAGGAGAGTCACTAGGGCGCCTTCGAGAGCGCGGATATTGGACTGGATCAGTTCGGCGCAACGCTGGATGACGTCCTCGGGCACATGCGCGTTTTCTGCTGATGCACGTTCCTGGAGAATCGCAATCCTCGTTTCCAGGTCAGGTGGCGCAATATCAACAACAAGCCCTGCTTCGAATCGTGAGCGGAGTCGGTCCTCGATGGGGTTAAGGTCCTTTGGGGGCCGGTCGCTTGACATGACAACCTGCTTGCTTGCCTGGTGCAGTGCGTTGAAAGTGTGAAAAAATTCTTCCTTTGTTCGTTCCTTGCCGGCAAGAAACTGGATGTCATCCACGAGCCAAATGTCTATACTGCGGTACTTGCGCCGAAATTCCTCGGACCGGTGCTCTCTGAGTGCTGAGACATAGTGATAGGTGAACGTCTCACCAGACACGTAGGCGATTTTGAGCCCTGGATGCTCCGCTAGGACGTGATGCCCTATGGCCTGGAGCAGGTGTGTTTTTCCCAAGCCGGGTCCGCCGTAGATGAACAGGGGGTTGTATGCGCGCCCCGGCTTTTGCGCAACCGCTAATGCAGCCCCGTGAGCGAGTCGGTTAGACGGACCCACGACAAATGTTGAGAACATGTATTTTTCGTTTAGAGGGAGCGAAATCGGGCTGAGCACCGATTCGGTTTTGGGAGGCGCTTTGGTTTTTTGAGTGTGGCGCTTCTCCGAAGTGGTCGGTGCCACGACGACCTTTATTTCCACAGGCATTCCGAGGCTTGCTTCGAGAGCTGCCTTTACCAAGTCGCTGTACTTCTCAAGGAATATCTTCGCCAATTCGCTCGAAGCGCCGAAAACGACGTAGTCATCTTCCATTGACAGCGGACGGGCAGTTTTGATGAAACTTTCGAAGGTGGGACGATTTATCTCTGGGGCGAGCAGTGCAAGGCTCTTTTCCCAGGCTTGTTTGAGGATCACCGATGACCTACCTTCACCCAGTTCGAGCTGGTCTTCCACTGCGTCCCCTCCGGGCGATCATGTCGAGGTGTCCGCGCGTCTTTTTGAGGGCGGTGACCTGGCAATTATACCAGAATGGGACACAACTGGCAACCACCGAATTTTCCCAATTATTTGACAGGGACTGTCCCCATGGACAGGTGGGCAGGCACGGGGGATTTGCACTGAGAGTTCGTCCGTATTTATTTGCATGCATTAGGTTTCCTTGTAACGAAAATGGGGATTGTGCTATAATGAGTGCCATTGGAGGTAGGCTTGGGAGATGAAGAGGACTTTTCAGCCGAAGAATCGCCGGCGCAGGCGAACACACGGCTTTTTTGCCAGAATGGCTTCTGCAGGTGGACGAAATGTGCTGCGCGCACGTCGGGCAAAGGGCAGATATAGACTGACGCCTGCATAGCAGCCTCTCAGGTGGTTTTTAGGTGCTACCAAAGGCGCACAGGCTTACTAGTAGCCGAGATTTTGAAAACGTCTTTAAGCGCGGGGTAGGATACGTTCACAAACTAGCAATCTTGAAAGTTCTCAGGCGTGAGCGGTCTGCTCCGGCTAGGTTTGGTATTTCAGTGAGCCCAAAGGTCGGGACGATTGTAGCGCGGAATAGGGAGAAGAGGCGGATAAGAGAAGCAGTGCGGCTCATTCTCCCAGCACTGGAGACCACTGGTTATGACGCAGTAATCATAGGACGTCCGGCGGTGCGTCAGGCTTCATTCGGGGAGATAGCGCAGGCGGTGGAACAATTGTTCCGCATGGCGGGGCTCACAAATCCTGTGCGCGGGAAAGTAGCGCAGTGAGATTATCCAGATGCGCCACGCGCTTGTTTTCGTAATACGGGTGTACCAAAAGGCGACGGCGTTCAAGCCACGCACATGTAGGTTCGAACCGAGTTGCTCGGAGTATGCCGCGCAAGCAATTCTGAAATACGGTCCGGTGAAAGGATTATTGCTTGCGGCGTGGCGGCTCTTGCGGTGCAATCCGTGGAATCCCGGAGGGCACGACCCGGTGATTTAGGGTCGTCTCTTGGCTGGTGGGGGAGCAATGCAGCGACAAACAGGGCTGATCGTCATGATGCTATTGGCGGTCGCCTTCATGATATATCTGAATAGTATCGAACGGCAAGCAGTTGTGCTTCCAAAGCCAGAGGTACTGCTTCAGCAGGCACGTGAGGAAGCGAAATCTGCCGGCACCGACAGGAAAAAACTTGGTCGGGCTATTCGAACTTACGAAGTGTTGACCTCAGCAAAAGAGTATAAACACACCGAGTACGCTGCTCAAGCACGGCTTGAGATTGCCATACTGCGAGAAACTCGACTCAAAGATTATCCGAGGGCGATCAATGATTACAAAGCCTTGCTGAGAGAGTTTTCCCCCAAAGAGTCCAAGGCTGCAGCAGAAGGATTCAAGAGACTTCAGCGGCTGAAAGAAGAGACAATCCGTCGGAACTCTAAGCACACACTATACAAAATAATTGACCGCCTTGTAGCGCTTACTGGCAAGAACCCAAATTACAGTTATGCACTTGCCCTCGTCATAATCACTGTGGTGTTCAAGGTTCTTACCTGGCCACTGAGTCATGCTCAATTCAAGAGCATGAAGGAGATGCAGCGAATACAGCCGCTGGTGAAGGAAATTCAAGAGAAGTACAAGGGAAATCAGAAAGAAATGGGCGAGCGGATCATGGCTCTATATAAGGAGCATGGCGTCAACCCGTTTGCAAGTTGCCTGCCGCTGCTTGTCCAACTACCTGTGTTGTACTTACTATACTATATGGTGAGATTGTACGAGTTCGAATTTGCGAACGGAAAGTTTCTGTGGATTGGCAGTAAACTAGCAGCGAAGTACCCAAGTATCCTAGGAAGCAGTTTGGCTGAGCGTGATATTCCGCTGGTCATCATTTACACAATTAGCATGTTTGTCTCTCAGCGCATGACAGTCGTTGATCCGACTCAGGCAGAGCAACAAAAGATTATGTCCATCATGATGCCTCTAATGTTTGCATTCCTTTTCTGGAGTTTCCCCTCGGCGTTCATGCTATATTGGCTCTGCTTCAACATAGTCTCTACAGTGCAACAGTACTATGTCCTGAAGGCAAAGGGAGAAGAGGGTGGTCCGGCAGGGGGCGATGCATCTCCGGCAGGGAAAACCACACAGGTAGTTACTACTCGGGTGCGGACTCCCGTGCGCAGCCGACGGCGGCGAAGAAAATTCCAGAGTTTGCCTGTGAGGCTTCCGCCTATATGGGCAATCGAAGAGGGTATTTAGACTGGGCCTGGCGAAGCGGCTCAGTCCTGACATAATTAGGGGGTAACGTGGTGTCCATGACAAGTATAGAGCAAACAGGTAGGACTATCGAAGAGGCGACGGAGATCGCTTTGAAGACTCTGGGAGTTACTGAAGATGAAGTGGACATTGAAATTTTGGACGAAGGTAGCAGGGGCTTTTTGGGATTAGGTCAGACGCCGGCCAGAGTGAGGGTCTCCCTCAAGAGCCCGGAACGGAAAAGAGAGACTCCAACCGTCGAGGAGCCAGCACAGAGTGAATCCACGACACAGGCGGCGGTCATCACAGTCTCGGCGGCAGGTCTCAAAGCCGCCGCTGACAAGGGTAAAGAAGTCCTACAAGAAATTTTGGATAGGATTGACCCTTCGGCGAAAGCAGAGGTAAAGAGTACCGAAGACGCCCAGGTGGTGCTGGACATTAAGGGCGGTGATGCAGGCATCCTGATTGGTAGACACGGTCAGACTATCAATGCAATTCAGTATCTCGTCAGCGTAATCGCAAACAAGCAACTTGATGAAAAGGTGCGCATAATCGTAGACGCTGGCGGATATAGGGCCCGTCGTGAAGAGGCTTTGCGACAGCAAGCATTGTATCTCGCGAAAAAGGTAAGGCAATCGGGTCAAGAAGCAGTGCTCGAGGCGCTCCAGGCAAGCGAGCGCCGTATTATCCACCTCACGCTCGCAAACGACCCAGATGTATATACATATAGCGAGGGCGAGGAACCAGACCGCCGTGTAGTGATCTCTCCACGGAAATAGAATGGCGAGGTGCTTGGTCGGAATGGGCAAGGACAACCCAGGTCTAGCCTGGGTTGTTTTACATGGCGACAATGATTGATGACACGATAGCTGCGATTGCCACGCCGATTGGCGAGGCGGCTATAGGCGTTGTCCGAATCAGTGGGCGAGGAGCTCTTGATGTAGCCCGGCAGATGTTCCGTACCGCGTCCGATGTGCCCATCGAGGGTCTGCCAACCCACACCGCGCATTACGGCTTCGTGATAGATCCCTCTTCTGGAGAACGAATTGACGACGGTATTCTCGTAATCTACAGGTCGCCGAGAAGTTATACGGGAGAAGACTCCGTAGAGATAAGTTGTCACGGAGGCATCGTGCCGCTTCGACGTGTGCTAACTAGTGCGTTGCGGGCAGGAGCAAGGCTGGCTGAGCCTGGCGAGTTTACAAAGCGCGCATTCATTAACGGACGGTTGGACCTAGCTCAGGCAGAGGCGGTACTTGACATAATTCGTGCACGCACAGATGAAGCAATGCGGGTGGCGAGGTCGCAACTGGATGGGGTGCTGTCCGCAGAGATTCGTGCACTGCGCCAAAGTCTCGTCGGAATCATGGCTGGCATTGAGGCAAGCATAGATTTCCCTGACGAGGTTGGCGATGCCGACACCACTGAGATCGCGGCGGCGCTCCGCGATGCGATAGAGCATGTGAAGGGTTTGCTTGATACAGCAGAGAGAGGCAAGATATTCAGAGAAGGGATTGTCGCCGTCATTGCAGGGCGTCCAAATGTCGGCAAGTCCAGCCTGCTGAACGCTCTCCTGAGGGAAAGCCGTGCGATCGTCACTCCGATTCCTGGGACAACACGAGATGCGATCGAAGAGAGTGTGAATATTCGAGGGATACCGGTTCGAACCATTGACACCGCCGGTGTACGAGATACGGACGACATGGTCGAACAGATCGGGGTTGAGCGCACGAAGCAGATGATCGAGCAGGCGGATATGATATTAACGGTTATTGACGCAAGCGAGGGCTTCCTGGACGAAGATAGAGACCTGATCCGCGATGTCGCCGAGAGGAGATTTATTGTCGTATTGAATAAGTGCGATCTCGTACGCCAGGAAGATGCATGCCGCTTGTCTGTCGAAATCAAGGACTGGATGCAAAACGAACTAGGTGTCTCAGCGCCCATTGTCCTCACGGCAGCACCTTCTAACGAGGGTATCAAGGAACTCGAGGACAAAATTGCAGATACCGTGCTTTCTGGAGGTGTGTCGCCGGCTGAAGGCGCGTTGGTGAGCAATGTTCGACATCGTGAGGCATTAGAAAACGCTCTCGAATCACTAGGAGAAGCACTGCATACTGCGCAATCCGACATGCCCGTTGACTGCATCACTATAGACCTCCGCGCGGCGATAAACGCACTGGGCAAGATCACAGGAGAGACTGTGACCGAGGATGTAATTGATCGAATTTTCAGCGAATTCTGCATTGGGAAGTAAAGGACGGCGATGGCGTTTCTTGATGAAGTTGCGCAAAAAGCGAGAGTACTTCGGGAACTCATAGGTTTCTATGGTGGAGAAGGGGCGGACTTGCTCGACGAGGTCTGGCATCTGGCAAGCAAGCGACCGCGGAGTCTTGTATTCACTGGTATGGGCACTTCTGAGTATGTTTGCCAGGTCCTCGTGGAATACCTTGCGCATAAATCGCCTGTGCCGGTGTGCTACTGGGAAGCGGGTGAACTTCTTCACTATGGTTTGGAAAGCATCCGCGACGATGATGTGGTCATAGCAGTTTCCCAGTCGGGTGAGAGCGTCGAGACAAGGCGAATCACCGAATATCTTCGCCGGCATCAGCGTCTGATTACGGTGACGAATGACGCGGAAAGTTACATGGCGCGGCACTCGTGTCTGAATCTTCCTATGCTGGCCGGAGAAGAAGCGTCAATTTCGAACAAGACTTATTCGAATAGCATGGCAGTCCTCCTACTACTTGGTAGAGCACTCGTTGGCGAAGACCCGAGACCGATACTTGAGGAACTTGAGGACATTGCACAAGAGATGGATGACTTTCTTGCCCGGCGCCAGGGCGAGGTAGCAGAGGCATCTCAGCATTTGCGGGAGGCCACTTTCCTTTACTTTATTGCGCGCGGTCCTGCACTTGCAGCAGCGCGACAGGCAGCGCTGACCTATCAGGAAGGTGTACATCTTTACACCACTGTGTTGCCAGGTGGGAGTTTCCGCCATGGTCCATTTGAGATTGTGGGTCAGGGTCATTATGCAGTTGTATTCGCCCCTGATGGTCATGGCGGGGACCTTCTCCGGAAACTGGCGCTGGAGATGGCAGACATCGGCAGCAGGGTAGTACTCATGACCTCCGGAGAGGTTCCTCGTTCCCCTAATCTGGTACGCATCATGTTGAAGCACGGAAGACCCGACCTATTTCCACTTGCCACGGCTGTCGTGCAGGAACTCTTGCTGCATCGTATGGCTGCCGATCGCGGTATTGAGGCAGGGGTATTCCGGAGAGGGAGTAAGGTGACGTCTTCGGAATGAGGATTTCGGGGAACTTAAAAAAATACCCGTCGCACAAGCAACGGGTGTCGTTATGAAAGGTGGTCTCACGACGAAAGGCTCTTGCAATCACCCAATGTTATTATGCGATAAGTTGAGTCTTTTTTGAGATGAAATTTTCGTTCCGCGGCAAATTCAGGTCATAGAAGACGTGCGGTTCTTGTAGCAGGAGTCGCCGGACGTTGGGCTGAATATGGCAATGTTGGTGGCAAGCGTGTGATTGATTCAATGAGCGATGGAAAGGAGTCTGAGCGATGGGCGAGCGTATGAACAGACGAGAATTCCTGGAGACAGGTGGCAAGGCTGCCCTTGGGGTGGGTCTTGGTGCAATTGTAGCAAATGCACTGGCGACACCCACCTATGCGAGAGATAATCAAGTGCCAGCAAGCGAAAAGATTGTTGTGGGCTTTATTGGCATGGGTGGAATGGGAATGGTCAACCTGAATGGGTTCATGGGCAATCCAAGCGTGGAAGTGGCTGCTGTCTGCGATGTGGATTCGAATAACCTGAAGAATGCGGCAAGGACCGTGTACAAGAGACAGAATCGAATGCCCCTTGCGGTGAAGGACTTTAGGTATATCCTTGACCGTAAAGACATTGACGCAGTGGTCATAAGCACGCCCGACCACTGGCACGCACTTCCTTTCATAATGGCGTGCGAGTCAGGCAAAGATGTATTCTGTGAAAAGCCAATCTCGCACAACATTGTGGAGGGTCAGGCAATGGTGGCGGCGGCAAAGTATTTTAAGAGGGTTTCGCAGATTAACACTTGGCAGCGTAGTGTGGGATTCTTCCGGCAGGCGATTGAATTTGTCCGATCTGGCGGTATGGGGAAAGTTCGAGTTTGCCGTGCCTGGGTCTGTGGTCCTGGCGGGCTTGGCAAGAATCCTATAAAAGAACCTCCTGCATACCTTGACTGGGACTTTTGGTGTGGTCCAGCGCCGAAGAACCCATATCACGATACGTACCACCCGGGCATGTGGCGGCTTTACTATGACTACGGCACGGGCATGAGCGGCGACTGGGGAGTTCACATGATTGATATAGTGCTCCTTGGGATGAATGCCACGAGTCCGGTCGAAGTAGCAGCAGTTGGCGGCAAACTGTTTTGTAGTGAGGACGATGACCGAGATACGCCGGACACTATGATGGCTGTGTATAAGTTTGACGGATGGGTGATGAATTGGGAGATAAAGTGTGGCCATGAGGGTCTTGATGGGAGTAAAGTTGGACACGGTGCGGAGTTCATCGGTGAGAAAGGCAAACTGATCGTAGATCGCGAGGGCATAAAGTGGACCCCGTACGGTGATTATCCTGGTCCGCTTGATGCGGGCAAGGAACAGGGGGGCGATGCGCCGCACCGTTGGGCTGACGCAAACCATATCGGTGATTTTCTGACCAACATCAAGACGCGGGGCAAATGCGCCTCGGACATCGAGTCAATGTATTACACCACCACAGCCTGCCACCTCTCGAACCTATCTTATCAGGCAGGAAGAAGCATTAGGTGGGATGGCGAAAAAGGTGTGGTAATCGGTGACAAAGCGGCGATGAAGTGTCGTGCATATTGGCGTGAGTATCGCAAGCCGTGGAGGCTGCCCATATATAAGGCGTAGAAAGAAAAGATATTCGATTCAAGGTATTTCCGGCTACTGCGGGCACCTGGTCTGCCACACTGGTGCGGATGCTGAAAGCCTTGAACCATGTTCGGGAGGACACCCGAGTTTGCTTCAGGATTCGCACAACGAACCAGTGAGCGGTTGCACAGTAAGAAATTTAAGAAATTGTAGAACGGATTCGGCAAATTGCACTTGACATCCGTAGCCAGTTTATTATAATGGCTAAGGTAACGCTCGTTAGGCTCTTTGTCGATCGTTCCACTGCATCCGTCTTCCCATGGCCACCAGCGATCGCGAGCAGCACGAGTGAATTCTGCATGGGAGGGATGCTATGAAAGGCTTTTGTCTTTCGCTCCTCGTCGCTCTTGCGTGTGCCTTTGTAGTAGGCCACGCATATGCGGGACCGGTAGCCTACCTAGATGCATTCGGGGAAATCTACGTCACTGACAATCCCAAAGCGGTAGATGCCGTCTCCGCACTCTCTTGTCTTTCTTCACCGCCACCGAGTGGACCATTGGCGGGCATTCTGACTTCTGCCGTGCCACGAGGCACGAAGTTGCTCGATTTCAGGATAGATGGTGATCGAGCAGTAGTGAACTTTTCTAAGCGCCTGGTAGCCGGAGGTGTCGAAGAGACGCGCCTGAGCGGGGTTTTCGAGCAGGTGAAATGGACTCTCTGGAACTGGGGCATCGACATGAACGTTTCAATTCTGGTCGAAGGCGTCCCATTCTCTCAGTGGGCTGTGCCTACGCCTGTCATCGAGCCGCGCGGTGATGTGGGCATCACTAGTCTAAGCGGACGCAGCATCACTTTGTCACCCGGACACGGGAAGTTCTGGAATGGTAGTGGTTGGTATACTCAGCGCCCTGTGTACTGCTCACCGTTGAATGAAGAAGATTATCACAACTTGGAGATCTGTCAGTATATCGAGACCTACCTGCTAAACGACGCGATGACTGTGAAGATGGTGAGGTGCACGAACAAGAACTACGGCAACAACCCTTACACCGGTGACCCATGGTGGAAGATGGCTGCATGCTACTGGCTCAAGAACATCGGCTACCCGTGTAGCGTTTATGGCAGTTATTCTGGCTGTTCGCTGGGCGACGGCGGGAGCGAGTCAAGTGACGACATACGTTCGCGTCCACTGGCTTCCGACTATGATAACACGAACATTTATGTCTCCTTGCACACCAATGGTTACCAGGGGGACTGTACTGGCGCTGGCTGCCCGACTGGCACCATAACCTACTATGACTGCAGTTCCGAGCACGCAAGTTGGTGTACAGTGAGCCAAAACCTCGCCAATGCGGTGCATGGCGCCCTGATTGACACTATTAGGAACAAGATCCCCATCAGTGACTGGACAGACCGTGGGAAGGCAGATTCGAATGGTGCGTACGGCGAGATTCGTATACCGGATAGGGCAGCGATCTTGATCGAACTCGCGTTCCATGACACGTGTGACCGAGATGCAGTCTACTTGAGGGACAACTTCTTTAGGTCTGCATGCGCATGGGGCATTTATAAGGGCATTTGCAGTTACTTCGGTACCACTCCCACCTGGGACTTCTACTCTGATGAGTTGGTTAGCCACACAATTCCGAGTACGATGACCACTGGCGAGACCAGGCAGGTGAGCATCACCTTCCGAAACAAAGGTGTGCTGTGGACCGAGGCAAAGCAAATCAGACTGGGTGCCGTGGGTGACAGCGACCCATTTACTACTCAGACACGACAGTACATCTCTGGCGAAGTGGGTCCAAACGGGACATACACCTTCACGTTTAACCTCACGGCTCCTTCGACTCCTGGCACCTATACCACGGATTGGCGCATGCTTCGCGAGAATGTCACATGGTTTGGTGCAACTTGCTCGGTCAATGTAAATGTGCAGGCGCCCACTACCGAAATAATCATTGACAATAGTGACGCCGGGTTCTCTGCCTCCTCTAATTGGAGCACAGGCACAATGGCGACCGACAAGTACGGTACGAATTACAGATACAGAAGCACTGCCGCCACAAGTGATGTTGCCACCTGGAGACCCAACATTCCATCCGCTGGCACTTGGGCGGTATACGCTTGGTGGTCTGCCGGTACCAATAGGTCGCCGAGTTCTGCCTATATCGTCTATTACAGCGGTGGCTCGCAGAGTGTGACCGTGAATCAGCAGACAAACGGCGGCAAGTGGAATCTGCTAACCACAAAGACTTTTGGCACAGGCACGGCGTACCCGACGCAGAAGTCCTGCTGGGCAACCACTGGTTACGTGGTGATTGCCGATGCTGTAAAGTGGGTTAAGCAGTAACCAGTCATCTAAGGAGCAGTCCTGTTAGGACGCAGGACTGCTCCACTCTTCGATCCGAGAGGAAAATAGAGCCGCTTGATTCGCCACGTAAGTCACACTCTGTTTCCGCAGAGGGTAGTGGTCAACTTCCACTTGGTCCGTGCTTAATCGTCCTAGTAGCAGCGCGCTGTTTGATAGAGGCGTCAGCGACGACCCCAATAAGGATTACCGTGCCAATGACAGCAAACTCCCAGAATGTGGATATTCCTACCAGGATGATGCCGTTGTACATCACGCGCATGATGCTTGCGCCAATGATTATGCCGAGCACTGTGCCCTCGCCCCCACGTAGGGAGCACCCTCCTAAGACAGCGGCCGCAATCGCGTAAAGTTCGTACGCCTGCCCCGTGGTGGCGGGTTGGACGGAATTGGTGTAGGTCGCGTAGAGGATTCCTGATAGCCCAGAAAGTATGGCACAAACCAAATATGACGCTGTTTGCATCCTGTCAACTTTGATGCCAGAATACCTGGCAGCATTCGCATTACGTCCTATAGCATACAGGTACCTGCCGTAGACCGTGTATCGCATGAAGAAGTGAGCTACTGCCGCGACCACGACTAGAATGATTACGGGCCAGGGGATGCCTGCGAGTGAACCTTCCCCCAGAGAACGGAAACCGGCATACTGATTACCAAATCCTCTTGTGTCGTCCTGCGTGAGGGTTCGTGCGAGTCCTCTGAATATGAGCATGGTGCAAAGGGTGACGATGAACGGCTGGAGTTTCAACTTCGTCACCAGCGCCCCGTGGACCAAACCGATGACTGCGCTCAAAGCCATTACGAGAGCGCATGCAAGCCCCGGCGACATGCCCATCGTGGTAACGAGGTATGCGACCAGTAGTCCCGTGAATGCAATAACGGATCCTACTGAGAGGTCTATTCCCCCGGATAGGATGACTATGCCCTCGCCAATTGCGAAAATAGCAAGCAAAGCGATTTGACGTGTCAGGTTCTGGAGGTTAACGGGCATGGCAAACCTGGGGTTGACTAGATATATTGCCACGCAAAGAAAGACTAGGAGCAGTACCATCCCAAGTATTTTTTTCACACTTGCCCTCCGGTAGCCAGGTGCATTATGCGCTCTTCGGTCATTTCACTATGTGAAAGAACTCCCGCTTGACGTCCTTCGTGGAGCACGAGCACTCGGTCCGATAAACCGAGGATTTCCTCAAGTTCGGATGATATCATCATTACTGCCAATCCTGCATCTGCAAGTTTGCGAATCAAGCCGTATATCTCACTTTTTGAACCGACATCAATACCGCGCGTCGGCTCGTCCAGGATTAGCACCCTGGGCTTAAGAGCAAGCCATTTTGCGAGTGCCACTTTCTGCTGATTGCCTCCTGACAGGAATTCGACTGTCTGGTAGATGCTTGTGGCTCGGATGCTTAGCGCCTTCATCTGGCTTTCCGCAAGTCTTTCCTCATGCTTCTTGTCAAGCCATACCGCACCTGAATAGCAAAAATTTGGTAGAGAGATGTTCTCAGATATAGCCATCTCCAAAATGACGCCCAGGTACTTGCGGTCTTCGGGTACCATACCAATCCCAAACTTTACCGCATCCAGTGGGCTGAGTATGCGGGCAGGCTCACCATCTACATATATCTCGCCAGAAAGTGCTGGCTCTATGCCAAATAGGCACCGGGCTAACTCTGTCCTACCGGATCCGACCAAGCCAGCGACACCCAATATTTCGCCTTGATTCAGTGAAAAGTTGAATGCTCCCAGACAATTCGGTGGTTGTAAGTTTCTGACTACCAATCTGGGTACGGCGCCGCCGCGACCCACCTCTGGGAAAAATCGTGTGATATCGCGTCCCACCATCAACCGAATCATTGCGTCTCGATTCATGCAATCGCGGCCTAGTTCTCCCACGCGCCTGCCGTCGCGTAGAACGATGACACGGTCGCATATTTCCTGGACCTCAGACAGACGATGGGAAATGTATATCATCGAAACACCCTGTTGCTTAAGGCGGCGCATTACGGAAAACAATGTTTCTGCCTCTCTGGGAGAAAGCGAACTAGTCGGTTCGTCGAGGACTAGGATTCGTGCGGACATGGAGAGTGCCTTAGCAATTTCCACAAGTTGTTGCCGACCAGGGGAGAGACGCTCCACTGGTGTGGTTAGGCGCTCTGAAAGTCCAACAGTTGATGCCAGGCTTGCAGCCTTTGCCATCAAATTGCTATTTCTGACGACTCCGAACGCGCCCACGGGTTCATGTCCCAGGAAGATGTTTGACGCAATGTCGAGGTTCTCAGCGAGATTCAATTCCTGATGAATGACCGAGATGCCCAAAGACAGCGAGTCCTGGACTGAATTGATGGCGGCAGGCACGTTATCTAGGATAATCTCACCCTCATCTGCCTGATAGACGCCAGCAAGGATGCGGATTAGTGTGGACTTGCCTGCGCCGTTTTCGCCGATGAGTCCGCATATTTCCCCGCGCCTTAGTTCGAAGTCCACATGATCGAGAGCAAGAACACCGGGGAACCGCTTGGTTATCCCCTTCATCGTCAGGAGAATGTCATTCATTGCCGTCCGGCGAGTAAGCGATCATGCCTCTGTCCCACAGCAATACTGCAGAAGAGGTCGTCTAAATACTTGACACACTATTTGGATCCCTCTGCCATATGCTTCTTGAGGTCTGCCCAAAATGCGTCCACATTGTCCCTATTGATGACACGCTCTGGGAGGAAGATTAGTTTGTTTTTGGGAATCTTGGGATCCTCGCCTCTAGCAAGTGCGGCTAGGATGCGCATGGACTGGTAGCCAAACTCGTACGGATTTTGGACGATTGTTGAGAATATGACTCCTTCTTTTATTGCCTGGAGGGTGCCATCCTCCTCATCAAAAGTTACAATCTTCACCTTGCCTTGTTTGCCTGCTGCCTTTACCGCTTCCGCGATTGCAGGACCGTTGTAACTCCACAGACCCATCAATCCAGCGACGTCTGGGCGCTTTACAAGTGTGTTTTCCACATTTTCCTTTGCCTTTACGTGATCAGCGTTGTCTGTAAGGGTATCCACGACCTGGACCTTCGAGCCTTTGACAGCATCAATGATTCCCTGCCTGCGCTGCTTTGCGTTCAGTGCATCTAGTCGTCCCACAAATATCACGACCTTGCCGCCATTTGGCAGGGCTTTTTTGATTTCTTCGCCCGCTCTCCGTCCTGCTGCGTAGTTGTCCGTGCCTACGTAGCAGATTCGTTTTGATTCGGGTGCGTCTGAGTCCATGGTGATAAGGTTGACCGATTCTGCCACCTTGTTTAAGATGTCCGTCTGATTGGCAGGACTTATGGGTGACACAGCAATGCCTGAGACGCCCTTCACCAGAAGGTCTTCAAGTATTTGCTTTTGCTCGCCGACATCTCCTTTCGCAGGCATACGAAAATCGCACTGAACATTGAAGTCTCGCTCGCCTGCTGTCACCCCTGCCTTAGCAATCCGCCAAAATGGGGAGACTGTGTTCGATACGAATGCAACTCTCACCGTCTCCTTCGTTCCGGTTGGTGCGGGCTTCTTACTGCAAGAATATGCGAGCAATCCCACGGCCAGGACTGCCAAGAAAAGACATATCTTTCTCATCGGGCTGCACCTCGTCCAAATGTTGGGCCGGGCGTTTTTATTTACCCCTGCCACTATGTACCTTAGCATTATGTAACTTGGGGCAGAATTCCTGCGAAGGCTTAAGGTGGACTTTCCGCTGCAGTGGAACTCAAGCGTTGTTTTGGTGGTTTGTTGGTCTTGTGCTTGCTTATGTGCTCGGATGCAGTTATGCTACTCACGGACTCTCAGTGGCAAGGATCAAGCCAGTTCGCGGTGGGACTGAGATGGTACCAGAGAAAATGCTGCCCCGGCTGTCGCAGTATTGACGGTCGAGCACGTAGTTGACGCTCTTGGAGTGCCCGTAATTCAGAAGGACTAGACCGCGACTGAACCTTCGTGCGAAGAGCGACTCACCGGGCTGATGAGACGGTCGGTTGTCGAGGGGTGTCCCGATGTAGAAATCCCACAGCGTATCCCAGAATGCAGTGGAGTCGCCGTAATGTTGGTAGAATCGGCGTGCCTGGAGTTCGGGCGACCCAGGGAGGGCAACATAGTACATGGCCAGTGCGAAGCATGCTTTTCGGGTGTAATCAGGATCCCCACTGCGCAGTCCATAGTCTGCCGTCCAAACCTCTATTTGTTCCCTACCAAACATTTCTACTGCTCTTTCTATTGTCTCTTCAGAGAGCCATTCGCCATTCCATCCGAATGCCCAACTCTCGTAAATCGTGCCATCAATCTGTGTCCTGTCCCATGCTCCCTCGTTGTATATTGTCCCAGCGCAGTTGCCAATAACCTTGTAGCCTGCAGCGCGCACACCAGAGGCAACATATTGGATGAATGGCTTCCAAGCGCGCTCATACCAGTCGCTATTTCCTGCGTAGTCTCGATATGTTAATCCGTCTGCAAACCAGGAGGCAGGAATGCTCGGGTGCCAGTAATCGAAAACGAACCCATCAAAACCTTTGTTAGCATTTCTCGCGAGGAGGTTTGCAAGGTAAGCTTCTTTGAAGCCCGGTTTGCCTACGTCGAGCAGCCATGTGCTTGCGTTTTCCTTGACTATGTTGCCGTTAGAATCGCGAAGCCACCAGTCGTTTCTTACGATGTCGGCATAGGGTATAGGCGTTTGCATACAGTCTTCCAGGGCTGTTTTATCCTTTTGCCAGTCTGAGTCCCAGGAGTTTTTGCAACAGAGGTCGTAAAGTCTAAACACCTCGATGTTCGGGTTATGGGTCTTCAATAACTGGGGAGTGATCCCTGAGAACTTGCCGTATGCCTCTGTCAGGCAAACGCGGTCTCTCAGTGCCAGGATTTTCACCCTATTATCATAATCGGGCGATGCCGGAGAGGGCCAGGTCCAGTTGTTGAAATTGTTCAGATGGACGGATCGAGGTCCCTGGTAGTCAGTATAGTTGGTTTCCAACTTTACGGCTGTTGTGGATGCTCCGCCTCCACAACCAATAATGGTGAAGATGAAAATGGCAAGAAGAATGCATGCCAGTGCTGCGTATAAAGCATCGAATCTCATGGCTGCTGACCTGTAAACGAGTACATGGACTTTTGCACTGGAGCGCATGCCAGCATGCTTTAAGCGAGTGGGATGTGCCCATGAGATTTTTCCGTGTATGAAGGGGTGTCTAGCCTGTCAACTTTGCTGTGATTGAGGGCAAAGCAGAGTTTGGTTGCAGCGGGAATGGGTACAGCGATAGTTCACTTGACCGCTTTGTGTTCAGTCTTGAGACCCGTGTTTGCCTAGTTGCACTCTGGGATTAGTGGTCCGGCAAGTTCCTTGAGGAAGAATAGTCTTCCTGGTAGCGTCGTCATAAATGTGCTCGGTATCCATGGTGTCGGCTCATGGCGCAGTGTCATCCATAGTGACATGCCCTGCCACATCATGCCGCGTCCCAATGTTCCATCTGCACCACCTATGATCTCGTCGGCCATTAGGAAAATTCCTGGACCTATGGTATTAGCCCTTGCTGATACCAAAGTCGTCCTGCTTTTGAAACTTGTGATTGCGTTTTGTTCGATGGTGAGAGGATGAAGCAGTGCCCCGAGGCGATAGTCTTGCTTTTTCCATTCGTCGAGGCTAAACTCGGCGGCAAAATGCGGCTCCCAAAATGCTATGTGGCAAACGCGCCCGATTCCAAACACGACGACCAAGGTCGCTCCCTGCGCTTTCAGCGCCCGGATTTTCTCGCCATACGTAGGCAATTCGGTCTTGACTGCAAAGTGGCGCTGCTCTTTCGGAACAGTGAGATCCCCAAGCGGTCCGTAGAACGCATCTTCCATTGCATATTGGAAGGACTCAGGATTGTCCGGCGAAACAGTGTTGCCTTCACCGTCGCTCCATTCGTCCATATTAAAACCGTGGACGTGATCACAGCGTACGTTCCATTCTTTTAGGAAGTACACCGCCCATTTGTACATGCCCATTGGTCCAACGGGGAGCACAAACACAATGGGCTTACCAGCGGCGCGAGCGTCGCGGATCAACCTTGCGATCGCCTCACCCATCATGACGTTAAAGTCTGTGAGGCTGTCGCATGGAATGGGCTCGAACCGCGGATTCCACCAGGGCTGTCGTTCAGTTACAGCTTCTGGGGGGAGTGAGCACAGTCTGTCTATCTTCTCGAGATCCCACCCTGAGGGGAAAAATCCCTCTAGGAGTGAGCCTTTTATCGTCGAGATGAGATTAATAGCCATCTTGTATTCTCCTTTGCCCCGTTTGGTCAGGTCAACGCTTTGTCTCTGCTAGGAATTCGGCGCGAATGCTTGAATTTCCTCGTATTAGTGACGTTTATTCGACAATTGTGGATAAAAGTCCGGGTTACAAGGCTTTGATCTCATGGAATTTGCGCTGGGGTTGCACTCCGAAAACGAGCAAAAAGTGCCTCGCAGAATCTTGCTCGAGTCACTGGCTGATCTGAGCCGATGGAGCACGGCGTAAGCGACTCCTTTGGTTTTACCCGCTCGCTCCATTTGTCTCCGATAGATCCGTCTATCCAAGGTTCAATGTTGGAGAGCCAACATGCCATCTCGCCTTCAGTCAACAGATCGTTTGCCTTGCCTGCCTCACAGATCCCGAGCTCCTCAAGTTGCTTCAGGCTTGATTCAGGGTCTCCGCCTCCGGAATGCTTGAGGCTGGGACCATAGGCAGGCATGAAATCGCCTATCCGGATTGTGCTCATGAGCCATTTCGCTGCGAGACCGCGGGTGAGGAGTTCATGCGGTTTTGCATCATAGGATTCGAAGAATCCCCGTGTGCCGAAAAACTGCATAGCCTGCCACGCATCTTTGGAGACTCCTTCAGTCGGTCCCTGGATGTCGGAAAAAACAGTGATAACCTGATTGTTCGCAACCAACCACGCTTGGAGTCGGTTGACAGGAACCTCACGAGGCTCGATTTGAAGCCGTCTCGCAAGGTGTGCTGCTGTTCCAGCCGCCTGCCCCATCGCCATCCATACGGGCTCCATGCGTAGCGTGCCGAATCCGATGTGTGTGGCAGACGCAGCACACGGCACAAGCAGAGCGTCTATGCTTTGAGGCACCATTACGCGGTAGGGTATCTGGTATGGTCTGGTGATTGGTCCGAGGAAGAAAAAGCCTTCCATCGTGGTGTCGTGAGTGGGCTCTCTCTTCCGGGTCGCATGAGAATCCATTGAGTAACCACCACAGGCAATGCTGTCAAAGTGTATCGGTGACCGTTCGAGCCCCGGTGCAAGCATGGCATCGTGTTGCGTAAATGTGTAGAGTCCATATATGCGTCTTGCCTCTCGCACGTATATCTGCCGGGGGAAGTTGTCATTATCCTTAAACTCATCTTTGGCGAATCCCCATTCACGGCATTCGGCTCTTAAGTTCTCTGGCATCTCCGGATCATTTTGGAGGAAGTAGAGGAGACCCAAGATGTAGTCTTTATGTCTCTTTATGATCTTTTCTCGCTCCTCGTAACTGGCAGTGGGGTAGTCATAATTCTCCTCAGGCAGGTCGGTAGAGATGAGCCCTTTCGGCGTATTATTTGTGTCTGACTTGTTATTTGGAATGGGTTCGATGTTCAGAACATCTCCAACCGTCTTAATCCTGCCGGCTTTTATTGATTCGATCACTTGCAGATATTCATCCCGATTATAATTCTCTGGTTTTTTCGGCAGAACGCGATTTTCAGGAACGTTAGTGAGGCACAAGCGGAAGTTATACGCTTGGACGCGCTTGTCTCCTTCGCCAGTCGTGCCTGGCAGTACCATGCGGGTATAATGATCCACGTACAGGACACCGGCGAAAGCCTCTCCGTATTCTTCCCTGCATTCACGCCCTACTCTGAAGGGGACACCGGCCATTGCTGCGATATCTCCTTCATAGGTGGCGTCAATATGGATACCCGCACGTATTTGTACGCGCTTATTATGCTTGGTATCCAGGAAAGTGACCCCATGTACTCGGTCAAAGTAGCGGAGGACTGACTCCGGCCTATAGTGGTATCGGATTGTGATATTCTTTTCCGCTTTGACCATGCGGTTGAAGATCATTTCAGCGACGTGTGGTTCAAAGTAGTATCCGTTGCTGCAAGCCTTGACCTGTGGGGAGTCGGGGCCGTAAGTTGTTACGTAGTAGTCGTAAACATTGTCTATGAATTCCTTGAATATCCCTGCGATTGTGTGGCGGGGTCCTATGTCCGTCCGTCCCAAGCCATTTGTCATCATCCCGCCCATATGGTCCTTCATTTCTGTGAGAATGACTTTGGAACCACATCTGGCTGCCGCTATGGCGGCTGAGATGCCACATGGTGTTGCGCCCACAACAAGCACGTCTGTTCTCACCATCTCGTCGTAGTCCGCTTGCTTGCTTGCAGATGTGCAAGGTATTGAGGTCATTAGCATGAGTAACAATACGCTCGCCACACTGCAAACAGTCCTTTTGTGGTGCATTGGACATCCTCCTAGGGTAGCACATTCAAGTTGGTAAAGGTTACCAGACCAAAGGAATTGCTGTCAACAACCGGGAGTTCCTATCGTTTGAGCGAATCGGCAATGCGAAACAGGATACACCGACTTACATCTCCTACAAGGGTGTAGGTTATACCACTGGCTTGCCAACTCACCGACGTGAGGTGACCGAAGACTGACGATTTGTACTTACTTTCTTCTCCAGATGCAGTGTCTTTGGATGGCGAAGCAAACAGTGAAACAGAAGCAAGACCGTCGGTGTAGGTGAGTTGTGCGGTAAGCGGACTGGAATGTACAACGGAAACAGCGTCAACCTTGAATCCACCAGGTAGTGTCGCTGGGAGTGACACGCCCACTACCTTTTTCAAGTCCGATAAGGACACGCGTCTGCCAGACCATGTCCGCCTCACAGTCTTTCCGCAAGGGAGACGTTCAGGGTCGAAGAGTCGCGCGTCCTGTTGACCTGGTCTAAACTCCTGGCAATGGGATATCAATTCATATTTGCCTGTTGCGGTTCTCCGCTCGCGTCTAAGAATTACGCCAGTCTCCAGGTCGAGATAGATGATCCACTTTGACTTGCCTGGGTACAAGGGTGTGAGTTGCAGGACCTTCACAGGTCTCCCTGCTTCGGTTTTCTTTTCGGCTAAAATCTCCGTCTTGTAGTTTTGCTCCAGGATAGGCTGTAGTTTATCCACTCTGGGTGTAGGCACGTCACCTGTCGTGATAAAAACCTTTTTCTCTGCGGGCTCCCACTGCCAGATGGTTGAGCCTCTTTGTATGATAATCCGTCCCTTGGCAGAGGTAGGCGCGAGATATTCTATCCGCCATTTATCTGGAGGAGAGTAGTATTCGCGGTATACGGTAGCCATGGTTTTTCCGCCGAGCCATGCCATGGCAGTTTTTATCGCGTAGAACGGAGTGTTCTCTGTGGCGTATAAACTGCGGGTATCTTTACACGCCCACATGACGCGAAGGCCCCAGGGTCCGGTCAATATTAGCGAGCCCATTAGTAGCACGAGGGCATGTCGGAGGCTCTTACTTATCGTTATTTTCCATCGAAGCATGATAATCTGCAATAGTAGCCTCAGCGAGAGTTAACATTGTCAGTCCATGGTCCGAGGAAGGCTGTTGCATGCTTACCATACCGTGGCGGCTTGACGCTTCGGCAATCGGCACATTCATCGGTATGTAGTCACCGCCAAATCGCGTGCTCACAAGCACAGCCGCGAGCAAAATGGCAATGGCGATGGCCGCGATTCGTGGGGTTAGTTTGACCCGATGCCACCAATGCGATTCTCCTCCAGGCGCAGATTGGCGCACGTGTCGCCAGATGCTATCCCAAAAGTCGGGTGGTGGCTCGGGGACATGGCATCTGGGTGCTTCCTCGACGATCTTGCCAATTTCTACGTATGCTCGGGCACATGCAGGGCAATCGCTGACATGGCGATAGAGCGCCCGCGCCGCTTCGAGCGGCAGTTCCCCATCAAGGGCATAGTTCATGAGTTCTGTTGCTTCTTTGCAATCCATGTCAATCACCTGCGATCTCTACTGCCACATCCCGGGGACTTCTCTCTCGTTGGTTGACGTACGGCTCCAGGTAACGTCGTATCGCATGCCTCGCTCTATAGAGTCTTGAGCGAACGGTGCCTTCAGGACATCCCATAATTTCAGCAGCCTCTGTGTATGACAGTTCCTCCATGTCACATAGCACGAACGCCATGCTGTATTCTGCTGGGAGCCTATTTATTGCAGACCGGAGGAAGAAATGAAATTCGCTGGCGACAGCCTGTTCTTCGGGTCCGGCATGAGCGTCCATCAATTCATTCTGCACGTCGTCTTCGCCAAGACCTCTGGACAAATCAGCCAGAGAGATAAAATTAGGCATTCCCATTTTCTTTCGGCGGCGGTCAATGAAATTGTTCGTCATGATGCGCAATACCCACCGGTCGAAGCGTCCGCCTGATTTGAAACTCCCAAATGCCCGGAAGGCTTCGACCAATGCATCCTGGATCAGGTCGCTGGCATCATGATAATTGCCTGTGAGTCGGAAGGCGACGCGATATAGGATAGGCTCAGCGCTCTTTGCCAGCGCCTCAAACTCTGCCATACACCTATGTGCGCTTTGCATGCGCGGTCGGAATCCCATCGGAGACCCCTTGTTATGATTCCGCACATGCCCTAGATATCCTTCTATTCGCGGTTTTTCTATAATGCTATTGCGAACTGCAAGTGAAGTAAGTTCCAATCCGGGGATACGAAAATTCTTGGAACCTTTTTTCCTCACTATTCGCATATCTTTTCGGAAAAGCATTCAGGCGAGAATTAGAATAGCGGGCAATTTCACTCGTTCTGAATGCAAAACTCTGAGGCCTGCCGTCTTTGCCGATTGGTGGATGACCTGGCAACTCCGGCTGGCAAAATCACGTAGGTTTTCCCTCATCACGATGGGCAAGCGGAAGGAGCTGGGCCAAGCCGCAACTCGTCGGATGAGGGAAAACGCAAAGAGCAGGTGCTGGCACCTGCTCTTTGCCTTTATACCTCGCAGCGCGCCTCTCTACCTGCGGTAGTACCGTCAAGATGCGAAGATATCTGGCTTTTGTGCGTCTAATCGGCTGTCCATGTGAAGGATTAACCTCGCTTTTGTTGAACCAAACCATGTATACTTCTTGAAAATAGCATTGTCTGTGAACGAGGGTCATGGATGCTGAAGACAGTCCGACGCATACTTTTTGGAAGCCCTCTGCCTTCTTGGCGGGCTGTGCACGAGCGGTTACCCAAGGTGCTGGCGCTGCCAATCCTAGCTTCCGATGCAATCTCCTCAGTTGCGTATGCCACGGAGGAAATCCTCAGGGTTGTGGTCCTGGCTGGCGCCGCAGCAATTGCAGCGCCTACCGTGCCGTATATTTCACTAGCCATTGTTGTGCTTTTATTTATGGTGGCGACATCCTACCGACAGACAATCCACGCCTACCCTGGTGGTGGTGGGGCTTATATTGTCGCGAAGGACAATCTCGGCGATGCGTATGGTCTTACCGCAGGCGCGGCGCTCACGGTAGACTATACGCTCACAGTGGCTGTGAGTATTGCATCCGGTGTGGCCGCCATAATATCAATCTACCCGTACCTGGCGCCCTACCGTGTGCAAATGTGCCTGATAGGCGTCCTCATTTTGACACTAGGCAATCTGCGAGGGGTCCGTGAGTCAGGCCTAATGTTTGCGCTACCAACTTACGCGTTCCTCGCAGGTGCGTTTTCCCTCCTGATTGTGGGACTCTATCGAGAGCACACGACCGGGTTAAGCATAGCCCCCTCTGCGCCCGTCAAGCAGGTAGGTATTCCCTTGACCACATTCTTGGTCTTGCGTGCGTTCGCCGGAGGATGCGCTGCAATGACCGGGACGGAAGCCATAAGTAACGCTGTACAGGCATTTCGTCCTCCGGAGTCAAAGAATGCCTCGACGACTTTGATGATAATGGCGTGTATCCTAGGGACCCTTTTCCTTGGCATCAGTTATCTAGCCTGGAGAATTGGCGTGGTGCCTATGGAGGATGGCACAGAGACGGTTGTCTCGCAAATTGCACGAGTGACCTTCGACTTTGCGCCTTGGATGCATGTATTCGTACAATATGCGACGTGTGCAATATTAATACTAGCCGCGAACACCAGTTTTGCAGGCTTCCCTAGGCTTGCCTCGATTATGGCACGAGACCGCTTTTTCCCTCGGCAGTTCTATAATGTGGGTGACCGGCTGGTGTTTTCAAATGGAATACTTGCCCTTGCGTTTATGGCATCGGTCCTGATTATTATTTTCCATGGAGATACGCATGCCCTAATCCCACTATACGCTGTAGGCGTGTTTCTCTCGTTCACACTCTCGCAGTGGGGCATGGCGAAGCGATTCAGGAAACTCCGGGAGCCTGGCTGGCGAACAAAGGTAGCGATTAGTTCGGTCGGTGCGGTCGCCACTGGGGTCGTCACCGTTGTACAGGCAACCACTAAGTTTATGGACGGGGCTGCCATTGTAGTAGTGTTGATTCCAACACTCTGCATGATTTTCTGGGCTATCCATAAGCATTACATCGAGTTGGGCAACCAGCTGCGACTCACTCCCGAGGACAAGTTTGTACCCATCTACAATACTGTGATCGTTCTAACTCCATCGCTACACCGCGGGGTCTTGAGGGCGCTTGAATATGCCAAGGGTCTTTCAGCAGATGTAAGAGCATTGCATATAGAAGTTGACCCTGTGGACACGGCACTCCTTATAGAACGGTGGGAACGATGGGGTGGGGACATACCACTGGTAATTCTGGAGTCGCCATACCGTTCGCTCATAGCCCCTCTTTTGGATTACCTGGAGGAAGCAAAGCACGAACGAGAAAATTACCTGATCACGGTTGTAATCCCAGAGTTTGTACCGGCAAAGTGGTGGCACAAACTGCTCCACAACCAGTCCGGCTTGCTTCTGAAGTTTACATTATTGTTCCGCAGGGATATAGTAACCGCGAATGTACGGTACTATGTCGAAAAATGACACGGCGTGAGAGTTTCTGCCTATGATTGTCGAGGTAAGACAGGATGTAATCAGGCTAAGTGGTTCCTTACGAGAAAACTATTGGCCGGCGCTCAGATCTGCTGTGAGTCTCCAACTAAAGGCTTATCCCAATGGCATTATCATAGACGGTAGTAGACTCACGGAAATAAATGAGGCTGGTGCCCATACATTTCTCGAGGCGAGCGAATACATTGAAGATCGGAATGCAAGGGTAGTCATATCTGGACTACCAGAACACATCCTGTCTGAGATACGGAAAATCCCAGGCGCAAGGTCCCAACTTCCACTTGCTGCGACCATCGAGGAAGCGCGCGCTTCACTGGCAGTCGGCGGCGTAGAAGCAGTGGTTGAAAAGAAGCATAGACCGGTTGTCCTGGTGCCTCTTGTGGGCGACTGGTCACGTGCTTTGGAGTATGCTGCGCACCACGCTCTGGACCAGCGAGGAGAGATTCATCTTCTCTACATTATAGTTGTCCCCAGAGCTATGCCGCTGGGAGTGCCACTGCCAGATAAAGAGCGCGAGGCGCGTGAGACACTGAACGATGCTGAGCAACGGCTGAAGCGCACAGGTATCACCGTACGTAAACTTAGTACCAGAGGTCGTACGACGATTGAGGGACTCGTCCACTTTGCGGGAGAGAATCCAGCAAATCTGGTGCTGGTCGCCTATTCAAAGACTGATTTTGAGCAAGACGTCAACCTTTTGCATTCGTTGCTTACCGCCCCTTGCCGCAGGCCGTTGTCCCAATTGGTCGTTTTTTTCACGAGTCCGTTGCCAGAGATGGGTAGTACAGATGTCACCCCTTCGATACTGGTTCCTGTAACCGGCGCGTGGACTGAAGCAGTTCGGTTTTGTGCAGTACACGCAGCCGCATGGCGTGCAGAGATGCACCTATTGTATGTCATTCAAGTGCCGAGAACTCTGCCACTGGATGCCCAACTTCCCGAAGTAGAACGCGAGGCTGATCTTACGCTCGGAGAGGCAGAAAGAATGGTCAAGAAGCACGGACTCATAGTTAGGTGCTACAAGAGGCGCTCTAGGGGATTTTTCGATGGAATAGCGAAATTTGCCACGGAAACAAAACCCCGCTTGATAGGTCTCTCTTATTTCCGCAGTGATGTTAGGGATGAGGATAGTCGCTATATCGGGATTAGCACCATTTGCTCCGAGTCGCCCTCCGATGTGGCAGTTGTTTGCTTATCTGGGGCGTCGCCACCGTCAGGTTGAATGACTGAGATATGTAGTCACAGAATGCGTATACGCACGACCCTCTGTGTGCGAACCAAGGTGATTTTCAGCGATGTACCTTGAGTATAAGCATGATATCGAGCGAGCAAAGGCATACTGGCAAGCATACTGGGCTGGCGAGATTATTGACCGACCCGTGGCGTGCGTGAAAGCGCCAAAAGGTGCTGAGCGTCCTAAGATGCCGCAGAGCCTCAACGGTCTTGGTGATTTTAAGGCGGCTATTGAGCAATATGACGAGTGGGCAGCTAGCATCCACTGGCTCGGCGAGTCAATGCCCTTTTTCCAACCAAACTTTGGTCCTGACCAGTTTGCAGCATGGCTGGGTGGCGATTTGCGTCACAACCCGGATGCCGGTGACACAAGTTGGTCGGTGCCCGTAGTGGACGACTGGGATTTTGATGCTCTGACCATTGACCACCCACATGGGATTTGGTGGGAACGCATGCTTGAATTCCAGCGTATCGCTGCGGAAGTTGGTGATGGAAAATTCCTGGTCGGGATGCCCGATATCCACAGCAACATGGACGCTCTCTCAGCGCTCAGAGGACCTCAAAGACTCTGCCTCGATCTTGTTGATTGTCCCGAGAAGATAGACATGGCCATGACACTTGTCCGACGTGCGTTTCCTCGTGCGGTTGAAGGTATAGAAACCGCTGGACGTATGACGGATCGGGGCTACATTGGTTGGTTGCCCTTTTATTCTGAGGCTCGGTATGCAGTCCTCCAGTGTGACTTTGCGTGCATGGTTAGTCCTGAGCACTTCCGACGATGGGTACTGCCAGCGCTAATCGAAGAGTCCCAGTACCTGGATAATTCGGTCTACCACTACGACGGACCTGATGCGCTTGTCCATTTGCCAGACATTCTTTCTATTCCGGGTATAAGAGCAATACAGTGGGTTCCTGGGTCCGGGAATCCACCGGTAATCGAGTGGATGGACCTACTGAAGGAGATACAGCGTTCGGGAAAAGGGCTTTACTTGGGCGGCTCTCCAGATGAAATCAAGATTTACCACAAGGAACTCCGTCCTGAGGGCTTGATGTATGATACCTGGGTAGGCTCAGAAGCAGAGGCTGAAGACTTGCTGTCGTGGCTTAGGCGAAATACTTGACGCATGTCTGTAAGGCTCCAGCCAGTCATTTCGCATACCGTATGGTTTTACCGTCATAGAGCATGCACTCTAGGTGTCGCGCTGCACCCGGTCTCTATGCGGCCTTGTCTTGCGTAAGGTTTTTCTCGACCTCTAGGATGCGCAGAAAAGTGTTGACAACCTGGGGGTCGAACTGAGTTCCTGCGCAGCGTTTCAGTTCCTCTTGTGCTTGCTCCGGCGTCCTTCCTTGGCAGTATGGGCGGTCACTCAGCATCGCATGGTAGGCGTCTGCAACAGCAATAATACGTGCAATCAAAGGTATTTCTTCGCCCTTCAGGCAATTCGGGTAGCCGGTCCCGTCCCAAGCCTCATGGTGGTAAAGAATGCCTGGTAACATAGATTTGAGATGGGGTGACTTTTGAACAATTGCGTATCCCAAAGCCGGATGGCTTCGGATGATCCGCAGTTCCTCTTCGGTGAGTCGTTCTTTCTTGTTCAGTATTGCATCCGAGATACCTAGTTTACCGATGTCGCGCAAAAGGCTGGCGATTCTTACATCGTTTTGTTCCTTTTCTGACAAACCCAGTTCCTGCGCAATAGCAACGGCATGGGACATCACCGCTCGAGAGACGCCGGGTGACCTGTGGCTCTTTGCGTCCACCGCTGCGGCAATTGCCTCAATTGTGCTCACGTCAGTAGCGTGTAACAAGAGATACAACTTGTATGGGTCAGCAGTCTTGCCCGTGCTTATGTCACTGGAGAACACGACCGCACGATTTCTGCCCAATGATTTGGCTTGATACATTGCGAGATCTGCGGCCATGATGAGTCCTTCCCTTTCCACGCTGTGTACGGGATACTGCGCGACGCCGAGACTGATAGTGACTGGTATGGTTTCGCCCCCTTTGCCTACGAAGCAGTGCCTGCGTACTGCAGCCCTCAACCTTTCTGCACACAACATGGCTTCACTTGCCTGAGTTTCAGGGAGTATAATCGCGAACTCCTCGCCTCCATAGCGTGCGACCACATCAATGTCCCTCACGGAAGCGACGAGCACCCTGGCAAGTTCTTGAAGTACTACATCTCCTACCGGATGTCCATGGGCGTCGTTCAGCGCCTTGAAATGGTCAATGTCGAGCATAATGATCGAGAGGGGGCGTCCGTAGCGCTCAGCACGGCTTAACTCTTTCGCTAGCCTCTCTTGGAAATATCTGTGGTTGTAGAGGTCAGTTAGTCCGTCAGTATTAGCTCGTTCGGTAAGCCGGTCATGGCTTTCCCGCAGAGCAACTACCATTCGGTTGAAAGTCTCGGCCAGTTCGCCGACTTCATCGGCAGATCTGACTGGTATCGAGACATGCAGGTTTCCATCTGCGACCGCCGTGGTTGCTGCGGTCAGTTGGCGAATAGGACCGCTGATAGCCTTAGCAATCGAGATAGCTCCAATTAGACCAACAAGAAAGGCTAGCGCAAATATGCACAGCAAACGGGCTTGAAGGGCTTCTATTACAGCGTCAATGCTCTGGGACGTGAATCCAACCGTGATAGTACCCATCTCTTCCGGACGGACTTTGGCAGGGATTGTTACTCGTTCGATTCCATGCCCCAACAAAGGGTCAAGTCGCCTTATGAATTTGAGCACGCTTGAGGCTTGTCGCCCTATAAATGAGCGCTGGTCACCGGTCTTCAGTTTTCGGCTGCTGGCAAAAAGTGTGCGTCCCCTTGAGTCCGCAATGATTATGTACGAGATATCACGGTCAGCACTCATAAACCGATGGGCAAAAGATTCGTAAATACTGGTATCCTCGTTTTTGACAAGCGGAGTATAAGAGAGGACCAAAATTCTCGAAACTACACTGTATTTCTCAGTTTTTTGCAAACAGAGCGCATTATTTTGTTCCGAGATTGCCAGGTGCCCCACGGCAAGCAGTAGAGCAAAGAGCAAGCCCGCAATCAACACGCATAGTCTCGTCTCGAGACTACGCCTGAGTTTCATTGTCGGCATACGACCTCCGACGCTGTTTTATTTGGTGGCCCTTTATATCGGTTTATCTGTGGCATAATTATTGGCAGATTTCGCCTTGTATTGGAGTGAAACCAACATTATAATTGCTTTCAGCAATGCCTGAGAGGAGTGACACCCAATGGTCAAGGAGGTAGTAAAAACGCCCAGAGCACCAGCAGCGATAGGACCATATTCTCAAGCCGTAAAGGCTGGGGGATTCCTTTTCATATCTGGGCAGATCGGTATTGACCCGGCGACTGGGCGCCTTGTGGAAGGGGATACGGCTACACAGGCAGAGCGAGCACTTCGTAACATTGTGAGCATACTCGATGACTCTGGCGCAACTCCCCAAGATGTGGTGAAGTCAACCATATATCTAATTGACATGCGCGATTTCGAAGCCGTGAATGAAGTTTATGCTCGTTACTTCAACATAGAGCCTCCCGCTCGCGCCACAGTCCAGGTTGCTGCTCTGCCAAAGAATGCGCGAATCGAGATCGAGGTTGTCGCCTGGCTTGGTATTTGAAACTGACGCGTGCATGCTTCCGCACGTTGCTCGCGTTGGGATACAGCGCACCGTGACGCGATAAGTCTTCAAACTCGTTTGCGTCTTGTCACTCAATGGCATTCTTTTGTGAAGGAGTTGACCGATTACTAGGTATGCATAATCGGGGTGTACCATGAAGGCAACCTATAATTTATCTTCTCTGGAATGGAAATTGTCTGGATGGATACCAGACTTGTGGCGCATGGAGCAAGAGGCGGAAATCAGTACGTCCCGAAACGCGGAGATACCCGCCATCCCTGCCCACGTGCCGGGGTCGGTGCAAAGGGCACTTTTTGAGGCAGGTCTAATCCCGGATTGGAATGTGGGGCTAAACTACCGGGAATGCGAGTGGGTTGAAAATCGTCATTGGGTGTTCGAAACAATTATTCCGGACGAGTGGATCGAATCTCGCAAAATGCATCGTATCAGATGCATGGGGCTAGACTATGTGGGTGAAGTCTTCCTGAATGGCGAAAGGGTCTCCCAATTTTGTGGGACGTTTGTGCCACACATATTTGATTTAACGCCACACCTACGAGAGTCTCGCAACATTCTCCGCATTGTGTTTGTATGCCCGCCGCGTTGGCTTGGACAGTTTGGCTATACCTCGCAAATGAAAGAGTGGAAGGTTCGGTTCAATTATACATGGGACTGGACCGCCCGTCTTGTTCAGATTGGCATATGGGACGATATTTTACTTGAAGTCACCGATGGCTGGGAGATTGAATGCTTCAGGTGTACAGCCTGTGCTCGCGGTGGTTCGGGCATAGTTCAGGTAAAAGCAAGCGTTCCTTTAGAAGGGACTATTTACCTTGCACTGAGCCGGGAAGGGGAAGTCATTCGCGAGATAAGTCTGCGGGGCGATGCGCTCACAAATGGTATCACATGGGAAAATCTCCCAATCGAACTGTGGTGGCCAAATCTGGAAGGCAAGCAACCACTTTACGACATGACCTGCAAACTTCTCGACTCACATGGTCGTGTGGTTGACCAGGTTACTCGGCGGGTTGGCTTCAAGGAAATAGAGTGGGTCCCTTGCGAAGGGGCTCCCGAGGATGCTGACCCTTGGTTGTGCATGGTAAATGGTCGCGAGGTTTTCCTGCAAGGGGTGAACTGGGTGCCCATCCGCCCAAACTTTGCAGACGTAGCACCAGATGACTATCGGAAACGTCTGGAACTCTACCGTGACCTCGGATGCAACATTCTCCGAGTCTGGGGAGGCGGTATCCTTGAAAAAACTTGTTTCTATGACCTGTGCGACGAATTGGGTCTCATGGTTTGGCAGGAGTTTCCTCTTTCTTCGTCGGGTGTGGACAACTACCCGCCAGACGACGACAAGACGATCCAGGAGTTGAGTGAGGTTGCGCGCTCATACATAGCCCGGAGACAACACCATGTTTCATTGCTTCTCTGGAGTGGCGGCAATGAACTGATGTATGGCGACAATAAGCCGATTGACACTTTTCATCCTTTGATCAAACGATTTAGCGAAATTGTTGCGACCGAAGATCCATTCCGGAGGTTCTTACCAACATCGGCGAGCGGTCCTTCGGAGTGGGGTAATCCTGATAATTTTGGACTTGGCGTCCATTGGGACGTACACGGTCCGTGGAGGGCTACTGGTGCCTTGGACGCCGAGTGGACGAAGTACTGGCAGAATGACGATGCATTGTTCCGCTCCGAAGTAGGTCATCCGAGTGCCAGCCCTGTTGATATCTTGAAACGTACTGCGGGTGAGTTTTCACTTATGCCTGCTGACGCCGAAAACCCCTTGTGGAGGCGTACTTCTGTCTGGTGGATCGAATGGCATGAGTTTGTATCCGAAATGGGCAGAGCACCATCAAGTATCGAGCAATACGTGTCATGGAGCCAGCGACGCCAACAGAACGCGCTTGAGATTGCAGTACGCGCATGCAAGGACCGATTCCCAAGATGCGGTGGCATTATCCTGTGGATGGGGCATGACTGCTTCCCGTGTACCGCGAACACCTCGATTGTGGATTTCGACGGCAATCCCAAGCCGGCGGCGCTTGCCCTTGCAAAGATATGGCGGAAGAGGAACTAATTTTGCTAAACTTCTTCAGCGCGTCCCTACTTGTCACTGATGTCAATGCAGGATATAATTCTTGATGATTTGCGCACGAAGTTGTGAGGAAGATTCCGGGATCGGTGAGGAGACAGGGAACAACCTGGCATAGGCTATCGTCTAGAAATCGGAAAGTTCAGTTGTCGGGGGCCTGAATGGCGGATGCTTGAAGCGCGGAGAACCGATTTAGCCACCGGACTCTCCGACGACAGGCTCAGGTCCCCGATGTTTTTTCAAACTTTTGAATCGCTTCGCGCATTACTTTTTCCAGTTCGCTTTGCCGAAGCGTCACAGTGAGGTCTCCCCTGGTGCGTTCCAGCACAGCCCTAACCGTGTCCATTGTCCTGCGAAGACCACCCGTGATTGCGTCTGGGTAATCTAGACTGACCAGCATGTAGTAGGCGTCATCCATCACCTTGAGGAGTTCTTCCGCCTTGGTCATGTTGCCTGACCGAAGCAAATCGAGTATTGCACGTCTGCACTCACTTATTGCTTCAGCAAAACCGTTTAGGTAGGGCGCAACTTCGATTTCTAGTTCCCGATGGCTCGGAATTCTTCGCCTCTGGATTATTGCGTGCATTACTTCCGCTTCGGCAAACTCTTTTTGAGCGTCCTGCACATAACCAGTGTAGTAAAGGTCTGGGTGTTCTTTAAGTTCATTGGCGGTCTCACGTACGCGCACCCGCGCCTCATTTAGTAATCTTGCTGCCTCTTCCAATTCACCGCGGTGTATGGAGCGGATTGAGTTTGCACAAAAGCGGATTGCCTCACGACACGTTATTAGTGCCTTATCTCGAGCTTCATTCTTAGCATCAAGTTCAGTGCGAATCTCTTCCGCAATTCTCATGAGGTTTTCCATGAGTTCCCCCTGTTAGAGAGATAGCATTGTAAACCTAACGTATTTCAATTTTAGTGCCCTGCCTGGCGGACTCGTACGCGGCAAGAATAGTCTTCAGGACATCGCGTGCCTCTGTTGCAGTGACAAGTGGTTCCGCAACTCCAAGGATTGTGTCAACGAAGTTCCTAAGACAAAGATCGTGTGACCAGGGCCACCAATCAGCATTATGCTCAACCTCAACAACCGTGGGTATCCCATTTTGCATCATGAGCATAGGCACCGTTGCTTCGTTGATAATAGATACGTCGGCGCCGGTTCCGTAGATGAACTTCTTCTCACTCCACGGCTCGTGGTCCACTGTGTAGGAAACATTCAGGGTTGCGATTAGGTCATCGCCCCATTCGAGAATGACAGCCGCATTGTCGTCCGCCTTGTTTTCTGGCCTGGATACAAGTTTCTTCAGGCTGGCGGTAACTGAAGTCGGTGGTCCGAACCAATGGTGCATGAGGTCCACGATGTGAGTGCCCGTATCAAAGAAAGCCCCTCCGCCTGCGCGGTCCCAAGTGTTCTTCCAGTCAAGAGCATCGTCCAGGCGAGTGAGTACGTTTCCTGTGATGACGGCATTAACTAAAAATGGCTTACCGATGCGTCCTTCGTCCAGTATCTCTTTGAACTTGCGATGGATCGGAAGAAACCGCTGGTTGAGTGTGATGAGGAGCCAGAGCCCAAGATCATGTGCCGTTTCAATCATTGTGTCGGCTTCTTCGAGATTCATCGCAATGGGCTTCTCGCAGATCACATGTTTACCGGCATTGAGGGAATCCATGACCGTGGAGTAATGCAAATAATGCGGGACAGAGATATCTACAGCACCTATGGAAGGATCGTCTAGTATGCCATGGTAATCTTCAACAACAATGGGCACGTCATATATCTTGGCAAGAGATTGAGCTGCTCTTACGTCAGGGTCCGCTACTGCGGCTAACTCAACCTTTGCGTTTGCACTGAAGGACGGCATGTGAGCCGCAAGCGCCACGTCCCCTGCTCCGATTACGGCAATCTTTAAGCGTTCCATTTTCCCTTAGAGGAGTCTGCACTTAGCCTTCTTGTAGTCGTACCGCCCGCGATTATAGCACCCGCCTGTTCATCGGTCAATTTCAGTTTGTATGCGACGACACATTGCCGTATAATGCGTACAGAGCGCAATAGGTGGCGCAGAAATGATTATCCGCCTTGTTCGAGAAGAAGACCTTGCAGCGTGTGGGCGTATATATGCCGAAGCGTTCTCGGCTCCACCCTATCGCGAAAGGTGGAATATGGACGATGCCGCTGAGATGCTCGCTGGGTTGCTTGCGCGAGACCCGGAAAGTTGCTGGTGTGTCGAGGAGGGAGAACAAATCATCGGCTTTGCATTCTGCACTCAATTTGGGAAATGGCGAGCGACGATCCAGGAATTCGCAATCTCACCAAGCCACCAAAGGCAAGGAATAGGTACAAGTCTTATGTTGCACGTCCTCACGCTTTTCCGGGCACGAGGTGTAAGGTCCGCTGACCTAGTTGTCAACCGCCACGCCGGTGCATTCGGCTTTTATCAGAAACTGGGATTTCATCAGCCCCGCGATTATACCCTCATGATTCGCTCGCTTTGATTAGTGTGCTAAATCTGGCGAGTTGCGTCTCACTCCGTCATTTTTAGCAGGGAATGCCTGCCTGGTTGGCTCTGTTGACCTATGCTCCGGCTCAGGCCCTGATGAAGCCAATCATTTCCAGAAGACCAAGGAAGAGAATGTAGACAATTGCATGGATATGTTCTCGATTTCGGCGCAGTTCGGTAAATGAAAAACCACCCTTCGTGAAGTGGGGTTTCCAGGGGATGAATGCTGGCACACGTCTGCGGTACTCATTATATTCCTCGCCGTACAATTCATGTAGATAACGTTCCTCTTTGGCTATGGTAGGGACGTAAAACAGGGCAAATCCTGGGATGTACACGAGCAGGAGCCACCAGATTCGCACTGCCATGATTGAACCGGCGCCGAGGAGGAAACTCCCTAAGTAAAGAGGGTTTCTTGTCAGTGAATACGGACCGGTTGTCGTCAGTCGTCTCTTCTTGACTATGCAACCTGCCGCCCAGACTCGGATGCCTATGCCTAGGAGCGCAATGAGCACGCCCGGCAAAAGGAGGGGCCTCTCTACGAGGAACAAGCAGGCGGCACCTATCAAGTAGCCAAATGCCAGACGGAATCTCCCCAAGCCTGTGTTTAAATCAAGGGGCGGTACCTGCCTGTGTCTAAATGACTCTGTGTCCTGCTGTGTGGTCATGTGTTCAATGATTGGCAGCGACCCAGGTGCACGTGCTCTTGTCTGAGGGTTCGATTCGGTATGTTAAGCCGGTGAGCGGTGCGCCGTCTTTGTCGCACAGCCTGACATAAAGTTGCCTCATGGCAGGCTCCAGGATCACCTTTACAAGCAGCCTGTTCCATCCTTCCTTGATGAGCACGTCGGCCTGCTCGGTGTCCGGGAAACTCGGCTTACCGCCCAAAGAGGACAGTATCTGATTTCCATTGAACCACGCCTTCAGTCGTCCAGGAAATCCTGTCCGTAGTTGCACCCACTTCGTATATGGCGACTTCACGTACACTGCAAGATAAACTGCTCCTCTTTCCGTCCCAGGAAACACAGACGAGAGGTCAGTTACCCCCGAATTTGATATCCAAGGCTTCCAACCTTTATCTCCCGGCTTTGGGGCGGTCAAAGGTTCGCACTTGTCGAGGAGCACATACCGAAATGAGTTGCAGCCCCATTGTTTTGTGCCAAGCACTTTAAGTGTAACATCAACCGACTTTTTCCTTGAAACCCGATATGCAGGGATTAGCAGATCAATCTGTTTCCAGCGCCGAAATATCTCTTGCCCGCGCATTTCCCAAATGCTCAGCCGCCGTCCACCTACGCAAACCTCGGCCTTTTGGTCGCGGTAAGAGGCGTTTACAGTCTTTCTGATCACGAGGTCGCCACCCTTATAGCGCTGAAGCGACATTCGAAAAGACTCCGTCCCCCTGTAATACCTCCCTGAATCTCGGCTGCGTTCGCCGTCTTCGCCTCGATTGTTCTCTTCACCATTTGCATATTCACCAGTGACCTGGTAGTCATGGGCTGACTCACTTGCCGGATCCATAACATCGAGTTCATCAAGCGGTTCCCCAAGGAAGAAGTCCTTTGCGTACGCCTTTTCCGGAGTATCAGCGTCGAAAGGTCCGGCTGTAAGCCAGGTGGAGATGAAGTTCTCCGGAGCGAGCAAGGAGACGTCCCACGCAAGTTCGGGACCGAAGCGCCGTCCAGATTCGGACATCCCCAGGGCTACACGCGCGGTACCGGGTTCTCCGGGCGCTGTCAAATGGATCTCCCATGTGCGATTTGATAGTGGCGTTATTGTCTCTTGATCCTTTAATGCCGGCTCTGCGACCGTCGCGATTTCATGTGAGAGCGCCTCTAGTTTCACTTCATTGAGCCACGACCATGGCACAAAGCCAGTGTTTCGCACTGTGAAGGTCAGATCATACTGACATCCCGCAAGGAGTGTCCTTGGCAGGAATTGCCTTGCGCTAATGCGTGAATCATAAGGTGGACCGGACAAGAGCCGGGCGCGGATTTGCTCCCGGAGTGCCGGAATGAGTGCATAGAGTCGGTCGCCAGGGCATGCAGTAGGACCCCAATCGCGATGTCCGCATACTGCCAGATTGCTTTGCCCAAAGATGGTTATTCTCGCGGTTGGGTCTATGTCAAATTGGTCACATAACCACGAGATGAGCTGCACCAACGCATCCAATTGAAGATTCGAAGGGTACTCCTGTGTGTGAAAATCGCCGATTATGTTTACGCCGATGTTCCCGTAATTAGGCGGTGCATGGGTGCCTGTGTATCCTAGCGGTCTGCCTTCGTATATCTGCCCATCACTTCCAATGAGGAAGTGGTAACCGATATCGCCCCAGCCCTTGCCTACATGAAAATGCTGTATATCAAGTACTTTTTTCCGGTCTTGTTCAGGGTCTGGTGGATTTGTTCCTAATGGGATCGCCGTATGATGTATGGTGATTGCAATAGGCTCTTCCATGACTCCTTGGGAGTACGGATCGTACGGGCGGTCATTCCAGAATTCGCCTTCTTTCATCGATCCCCACTCACTTTTTCGTATAATCGTGGGAGGAGAGACACGTGTCCCATGCGATGCGAGAAGAGTTGCTGGTGATAAGAAGACGAGGAAGTAGATAGCGAGAAAGAGCTTTCCTGCCGCCATGTTCACTCCTGGAACAATAAGAATCAAAAGGGCCGGCTTTCGCCGGCCCTATTATAACGGAAGGTAGGTCTACTAGCAAATCGACCCTGGTGACGGAAAGCCTGCTCCGGAGCTCACGCCCCACTCTTAGCCCTGGTGCAGGGCCCAATGCATCCTGGAGAGCTGGCGTCTCCCATTTGGAACGCGCGACGCAAACCAGAGACACATTGCCGACCAACCGGTGACTGGCGGCCTGCCCAGACCTACCTTCCGACTGAAATTTTCAATGTCTAAGGAAGGAACCGCCCTGCTTGCATCACTTTATTCTCGGTTTTGCTTGCTGGGCGTCCTTCCTTTCCCTGCCACTTTTGTTTTACCCTTTCCTTCATCGTCTAAACATTCTTTGCCACAAAAATCTTCAAAACTCGTCACAATTTTTCCAAAATTGCGGAGAAAAGTCAAGGTTGACCGCCTATAGGTGCGAAACCTGAGCAATGGAGGCGTTCACTATTTATTCAAACTTTTGTGCGAGCTTAGTTACTGGATGGGTCTAGAATCTCTTTGGCAAAACTTGATCCTACCCGCCAGGGATTGAGTCCGAACACCTCTGCGACGGTGGCGGCAATGTCTGCAAATGTGCTCCGGACGCCCAGGTCAACCCTGTGAATCTTGTGACCCCAGACAAGGAGAGGGACCATTTCTCGGGAGTGGTCAGTGCTCGGGGTTGTGGGATCTACGCCGTGGTCTGCGGTTAATATCAGTAAGTCATCGGGACGCATACTATCTTGAATCTCAGGGATGTGCTTGTCGAACTCCTCAAGCCCATATGCAAAACCCTGAGGGTCATTGCGATGTCCATATAGCATATCGAAGTCTACCAGGTTCGCGAAGATCAGCCCCGGAATTTCTCTTTCCAATGCTTCCAGTGTTCCTTCTATCACTTGCTGGTTATTACTGGCGGATATTGAATGACTCAGCCCTTGACCGGCGAATATGTCATGGATCTTGCCGATGCCAACTACTTCGAATCCGGCTGAGCAAAGCGCGTCGAGTATTGTAGGTGAAGGCGGTCTAACCGAAAAGTCGTGTCTATTCTCTGTACGCCGAAAATTGCCTGGTTTCCCGGTGAAAGGGCGTGCAATCACACGGGCTACGTTGTGCTTACCAGTAAGTATTTCGCGTGCCTTCCTGCACATTTCGTACAGTTCCTCGAGCGGGATTATCTCCTCATGAGCAGCGATCTGGAAGACACTGTCGGCTGAGGTATAGACGATGGGCCGCCCTGTCCGCATGTGCTCTTCGCCCAGTTGCTTGATTATCTCGGTGCCCGAGGCTGGATAATTGCCCAGGACTTTGCGTCCAATGGCTCTTTCAAAAGCGTTGATTACCTCCTGCGGGAAGCCGTTGGGATAAGTCGGGAATGAATGCTCTGTAATAAGACCACACATTTCCCAGTGTCCTGTAATTGTATCCTTGCCCTTAGACCGCTCAAGCATGGTCCCCCAGGAGGCCGTCGGGGTAGGGTCCGGAGGAATGCCCTCGATTGGGGCTAGTCTGCCGAGACCCATTTCTTTAAGATGTGGAGCGTTTAGTCCCCCAACCGCCTGCGCTGTGTGGGCCAAGGTATTGCTGTCTTCGTCTCCGTACTCGTGTGCATCTGGCATTGCTCCGATGCCAACACCGTCGAGAACAATTATGACAACCCGTCGTGTGGCTTTTTCAGGTCCGATACTCAAGAGAGGCCTCCCTGGTTAGAAAATCTGCTCACGCAAAATGTGTTAACAAGATTTCACTTGGGCGTTGCAGTCGTGGCTGCAGAAACGATGCATGCTTACCCACCCGATTCCACGGTCCGGCGATTGACATTCAGACATCATTTATCATATTCTGGTGCGTGACGGATTACAAATTCCGGGCTACAAGGGGTAACGCTAATTGCCTACTATTCGGGTTGACGCTCTCAATATAGAATACCTTGAGGCAGGCAGAGGTCTGCCTGTGGTATTCATCCCCGGGATTACAGAATACAAAGAGGCTTTTGTGTTTCAGTTTCGCGGTCTCCAGGATAGTTATCGTGTCATCAGTTATGATGTGCGCCGGGGCCTCAAACGTGCCTCTGACTATACGCTTGACCTGCTAGTAGATGACCTAAAGAGATTGCTTGGCGGTCTGAAGGCTGAAAACGCTGTGATTTGTGGTCATTCATTTGGCGGGCTCATTGCCATGCAATTTGCTCTGACCTACCCTGAGGAAACTGACGCGCTCATCCTTGTCTCAGGTTGGGCAGCGCCCCCCGATGTCCCCGAGAGCCGACTACTTGGCTGGATATCCTCAGCAGGACATCCCTTTCACAAGTCCCTTGGTGCGAGTTTCAAAGCCCGCATTGCTCGCTTGCTAGGTGCCCGCTCGTCATCAACGCTGGCAATGGCGGACGAAGTAGCCGCGGTGAAAGCCATCGCCCGCCAGGCGGTTAAAACCTCCAAAGCCACAGTTACCCAGCGACTTCGTATTATCCATGCCACCGACTTCAGGTCGCGACTATCCGAAATAGTGGCTCCAACTCTTGTAATCGCTGGTGCACGCGATAGAGCGGTTTTTCTGAGCAGTTCGCAGGAACTTTATGAAGGCATACCAGATTCCTCGCTCGAAGTGATTGAGGGGGGTGGGCATTTCTGCTTCTTGACAAAACATGACCAGTTCAATACGGCGGTTGACGAGTTTCTTACTAGCAGGCTGCCGGAGATCGCATAGTCATGACTTCACTCACTGACAGCCACTGCCATCTAAATCACCAGGACTTCGCAGAGGACCTCGAGGCTGTCCTTGCACGTGCTTTCCAAGTAGGGGTATCCCGGATAATCTGTGTCGGCTACGACCTTCCGTCTAGCGAGCGCGCAATTGCTATTGCGGAGGAGCAGGAGGGCGTGTATGCCACAGTTGGCGTACATCCGCATGACGCCCATGTATTCGACAAGAACGTTGAACTGCAACTCAAGTCCCTCGCTTCGCGGTCAAAAGTCGTCGCAGTCGGTGAAACTGGACTGGACTATTACAGGAATCTTTCGCCACACGAGGTACAGCAGGACGTGTACAGGAAACACCTAAGGTTGGCACACGAGTTGAATCTCCCGGTTGTAATACACAGCAGAGACGCGTGGCAAGACGTTATCAGTATCCTAGACGAGGAGGGGAGGCCGCCGAAAGGTGCGGTCATGCACTGCATTCCCGCGGAGCCGAGGTTTGTAGAGGCGGCAGTTGACAGAGGTTGCTACCTGGGCATTGCAGGTCCGGTGACATTTCAGAATGCTGGCAAATTGAGGCAGGTAGCCACAGTGGTCCCGCTTGAGAGGCTGTTAGTGGAAACTGACGCACCATACTTATCGCCACACCCACTCAGGGGGAGACGAAACGAGCCATCCTATCTTCGTATTATTTTGTCGGTACTAGCGCAGGTCAGGGGGCTTACTCCTGAGGAATTGGCAAATCGTACCACAGCAAACGCCCTACGGGCTTTCAACATGAGATAAGGCGGGCGTATGGCTCTACTCGGCGCAGGTCGGTCATTGAGACTTGGCGCAGGTAGACACGCTGGTGCTGTCGAATTAAAAGGACGGGCGTTTTCGTGTTGCAACAAACTGGGAAGAGGTTACGTAGATGAACCAAGGAGGTACAGACATGAGGCATCTAGTCTTGATTCTTGTCACAATTCTTGCTACGCTGACGGCTTCTTTTTCTGCTCTCGCGGCTACTGAATACGCACTTGCTATGGCTGGAGACAATATTACTTATGCGAACCCTGTTTGGTCGCCAGATGGGCGATCCATTGCGTACGTCGCCATTCAGTCAGTGCCGACTGAGCCACCGAGCAAGGAGACCTCAATCAGGTTGGCGACTCTAGTGGGTGGCAAGTGGCAGCATCGTGTACTCGTTCAGAACGCTGATCGCCCTGTTTGGTCGCCGGATGGGAAGCGAATTGCAGTGTGGACCAAAGGAGGTCCGGCACTGGTTGACGTTGCTACATCAAAGACCTTCCCACTTTACAAGAGTGTGGCGTATTACCCAATGGCATGGTCTGCCGATGGTCGCTGGCTGCTTCTCATGCCTGGAGCGGATTCTGAAGGTCAACCCGTGGTACGCGATATGAAAACAGGCAATGTGCTCACGGTCTCAAAGGCGCATACAGCGCTGTGGACGTGGGATGGGAAACTCGTCACCGCCGTGCCAGAGGTCGAAGGTGGATCCGAACCCAGCATTCTCAGGATCACTGACCCGAAGACAGGTGCATTCCGAACCGTCCTTAAGGGACACTATATTGATAGTTTATTCTCGCCAAAGGGCGCAGGCTACGTCTGGGGGAGGATGCGCAAGGATGCGCCTAAAGGGGAAGGTATATACCGCGTTGATCTGAAGTCTGGTGCCATCCTTAAGATGATCAGTGTGCGTGCCGAAGAACTCACCTTCAGTCCGGATGGAAAGCAGTTTGCCTTTCTTGGAAAGTGGGCAGAAAAATCTGACATGGTTCCGGAGATCAACGTATACCTTGGCAACACCCAAAACTGGTACTTCAAAGTCGTAAGTAAGGGAGCGATGACTCCATCGGATACCCTCGCGGACAAACGAAGATACATTTCGTGGTCGCCAGATAGCAAGTCCATTGCATACATTACGAAGGTTGGCGATATAAGAATTGTGAAGTTATGAACCTATTGCACATAAAGGGCATTTCGCAGGGTGCTAGGAAGGGCAGGCGGAGGCAGTAAATATAGCGATTCCTTGCTGATACGCTACTGATGTGTTAGAATTCCATGCCTCTCTAGTCTTGACCTAAGGTGTCCTTGCCCTGGGGTGGAGTAGGCTACGTCTGATTCCACATCTGTGGCGCCCAAGACGGGGTTCGTATGAGGAGATCTGCGCTTCTAATTATGGCTGCGGCCAGCGGGGCGGCTTTGCTCATTATAGCCGCAGCGGCAAGACTGTCGCTTCCGGGTCAGCCTCAGTTATACACGGTAGCATGTTGGTTTGGCGGGTTCGTCGCACTTGCTGTATTTGCAGTTATGCTCTCGGAATACTTTATCCATGCTCGCCGGATTTATCTCTTCATATCGGCAGGTTTTCTCTCTGGGAGCATAATGGACATATGGAGTGCGCTATCCTGCTCGGTACCTGGAAAAGATATGACAAATGGGCTGGCAGGATACCCCTTATGGACAGCCGGGCGAATAACACTAGGCGGACTGGCGCTTGCTGGAATTGTATTAAGGAGTTCCTCACCTCTAAAAGGCAGAAGGAGTATTGAGGTTACAACCTTCGTTTCCGCTTCCATACTCTGGGCTGCCCTGGTCATATTCCTCACGGCATGGCTTCCACTCGGCAGGCTACTTTCAGGCAATGTTGTAAATGCCCTTACAAGCACATTTTGCGCCATTCTCTTCATCGTAGGAGCTCTTGGCTTCTCGCGGAACTCTGTTCACCATGGCAACCGTATGCTTGCCTGGATGACATACAGTTTCATGTTTGCAACGTTTGGACAGTTGGCTGTAGGTCTTCAAGATAAGCCGGGTGGACCACTCTTTGCTTTCGCCAACGTGATGAAAATAATAGGCTACCTTGTGCCGCTTGCAGGGCTTCTCGCTGAGCAGACTCGTCTTCAAAGCCGTATGCGGCGGCAGACACTGGAACTTCAGGGCTTGATCGAGGCTCAGCGGGCTGTGGGCTTATGTGACGATCCCTCCGCGTGTTTTCAGAAAATCGTAGATTCGGCCGCATCGGCCTTTGACGCGCGGGCGGCGTGTCTAATGCTCCACGACCGAACCCGCAACGTCCTTGAATGCGCGGCATACAGGGGGCTTGATGAAGAAACCATTAAGGGCTTAGTCTTCCGATCAGGAGAAGGTTGCTTCGGGAGTTCATTGCATGAGAAGGCGACGGTCTATCTCCAAGACATATCTGAAGACCCCCTACTCGCTGGGCGATTGGAGGAAGCCAAAGGAATAAGGTCCGTGATTTGCGTGCCGCTGGTCTCAAGGGGCGAGGCGTACGGCGTTCTTGGACTATTGTTTGCTCATGGTGCACGCCTTACCAGAGAACAGATGCGCGTGCTCGATGCATTTGCAGCACAAGCGGGACTCGCAGTGGAAAAACTTCAGTTGCGTGGGCAGACACTGGATTCGGTAAAGGCATCTGAGGAACGTGCGAAAGAGATTGAGACCATTTGGGAAATGGGTCAGGCAATTACTGCTCATCTCGATCTCCACGCCCTTGTGGATACCCTCGTTGACAAACTCAAATCCGTCATGCGAGCGGACGCATGCTCCGTACTGATGTTTGAACCGGACACCGGTCGCCTTCGGATAATGGGTCATAGAAAACTTCAAAGGTATCATGAAGTTGACGAGCACGTTGACCAATGCGATGCTGTAGCCATTGCAGTCGCCAAGGAGGGAAAGACCAGAGCGGTTGCAAATGTTCCAAACAGCAGCCTTTGCAAGTACGCAGAAATCGCAGCGGACGACGGGGGTTACCACCACCTACTCTCTGCCCCTATGATTTCCCAGGGTGTGCCCATCGGTGCAATCAATGTATTCAGGAAGGGGGGTCAGCCCTGGAATCAGCGCGACGAACGCCTTCTCACGATGCTGGGAACAGTGGTCGCCGTTGGTATCAGTAACGCCTGGCGATACGAGCGTCAGAAACGGATTGCTGAGAGCCTACAAAGTACTTTCACTCCGAAGTTGGAGCCATCTCTGCCAGGGGCTGACATATTCGCACTCTATCGAGCGGGGCTAGAGGAATCGGAGATAGGCGGCGATTTCTATGACCTAATCGAGATACAGGATCTCAAGTATGCCGTCGTCATTGGGGACGTGGCAGGCAAGGGACTTGATGCTGCCGTTTATACTGGTATGGCTAGATATATGATCCAGGCGTATTCGTCGGAAGATCCTGACCCGGCATCAGTTGTTTCGAGGGTAAATAGTGCCCTTTGTCGTTACACACCTGCTAGCAAATTTGTAACGCTTGTCTATGGCATCCTAGATACCACAACTTGGCAGTTTACATACACGAATGCCGGGCACGAGCCGCCATTTCACTTCAGCAAGGAAGAAGGCACCGTGTCTATGCTAGATAACACCGGTCCTGCCGCTGGCGCATTGCTGGATGCCGAATATTCCTCAGACACAGTCACTCTTTCCCCAGGTGACGCGCTTGTGCTATATACCGACGGAGCAACGGAGGTCCGCAACGAGGGCAGATACCTCGGCACCGAAGGGCTGGAAGAAATTGTCGTCAAAGAACTTTCACAGGATGGAGGCGATCCTGCAGAACGAATTTTTGAAAGAGTACGTTCTTACGCAGATGGCTATCTGCGCGACGACGTGGCAATACTTTTAATAAGGAGACGGACGCCTGGCGCCTTGTTCTGAACTTATCTCCGCAAAGATACAGTTCGCGACCCATAAAGATGCTTGTTCCACTACTCTTTGTGCTAATGCTTTGGTCTATTGCTCGAGCGGACGAGTCCCCAGCCGAATGCAAGTACTTCGCCATTACTGTGGTAGACGATGAAACAGGGCGCGGTGTGCCCTTGGTTGAACTGTCTACAACAAACCACCTGAGGTATTATACTGATAGTAATGGCATGATTGCTTTTTACGAGCCCGGACTGATGGGGCAGGATGTTTATTTTCACGTTAAGAGCCACGGCTACGAGTTCCCCAAAGACACTCACGGATATGCAGGTCTCACCCTGAAAGTGGTAGAGGGAGGTAAGGCGGTAATCCGAATCAAGAGGCTCAACATCGCTGAGCGTCTTTACCGAGTTACAGGCGAGGGGATTTACTCTGATTCGATATTACTCGGGCAGAAAGCACCCATTCAAAAGCCTCTCTTGAATGGCCTCGTGATGGGTCAAGACTCAGTTCAAACTGCAGTGTATAAAGGCAAAATCTTTTGGGTATGGGGGGATACCGACAAACCGTCCTACCCATTGGGAAACTTCCAGACTTCTGCAGCGACCTCACTCCTGCCGGGTAAAGGAGGACTTGACCCTGAGGTCGGCGTTGACCTTACGTATTTTGAGGACAAACAGGGCTTTGCGAAAGAGATTGCGCCGGTGCCTGGTAAAGGCGCCACATGGTTATCCGCTTTAGTGACGCTTCTGGACGATAAGGGGGAGGAACGCCTATTTGCTGCATATCGAAAAGTGGACTCTGCGATGAAGCCGCTAAAATTTGGCTGGGTGCGGTTCAACGACCGCAAAGAGTTGTTTGAGGAGGTTGCCGAAAGCCGCTTCGATGCACCGATTCGACCAATGAGCCACCCATTTGAGGTCGTTGAGGATGGCATTAAGTACATCTACTTTTCGCCAGTAACGAGGGTCAAGGCGGACATTGAGCACCTTCTTGATGAATCCACTTATGAGGCATATACATGTCTGAAACCGGGTAGCCGGAAGGAGGCAATTGAGGTAGACCGCGCCCAAGACGGTTCTATTTGCTTTGGTTGGAAGAAGAAGACTCCGGCATTGTTTCCACAAGACGAAGCGCACGCAGTCGAACAGGGTTTTCTACGTTCTGATGAGACGCTATTCCATATCCAGGACTATGAAACCGGGAAGCCAATCGCTTACCACAATTCCTCGGTCGCTTGGAACGAGTACCGGAAGCGATGGGTTATGATAATGTCGGAGATATCCGGCACGTCTTATCTTGGCGAAGTGTGGTACCTTGAAGCGGATACGCCGCTTGGGCCGTGGGTTTACGCGAAAAAGATCTTGACTCATGACTCATATAGTTTCTACAACCCACGGCACCATCCAATGTTCGACAAGGAAAAAGGACGCATAATATTTTTTGAGGGAACTTACACCAATTGGTTGTCGGGCAATCCGGATTTTACGCCGCGATATAACTACAACCAGATAATGTACAAGTTGGATCTGGGAAGTCCGCGATTGGCGCTGCCCGTGCCAGTATATTTGCTCTCAAAGGATGGGATTCCGGACCGCTTCGCCACTCTACAGTCAGTTCCGGAGGGGGAGAACTACCTGCCGGTTGCGTTCTTTGCTCCAGACCTGCCGGGTATAAACACTATTCCTGTGTACGCCAAAGATGGCCTATTGACCACCAAGCAAATGGATGTCCGAGCCACACCTGTTTTTTACGCGCTACCAGCGGATGTGGTTGACCCGCCGCCCACAACTACTCCGCTTTTCGAATTCGTAAGGGATAGCGATGGCAAGCATGCGTATACGACAGACCTGGCGTGGAATATGGAGGGCTTCCGGTGCAGCGATCGTCCAGTGTGTCTCGTCTGGAAGAATCCAGGAAGCCTTTGTCTCCCGCTGAATAAGTCGCGCGCAGCCCCACAGCCCCATTTAATACGCGATCGCTGAGAAACTTTCTTATTCAGGAGAAGTAATTCCGCACCTGATTATGCTTCTTTCACCCACTTATGTCGGGGGTCATCCGAAAGCGCACCAGGTTGACGTACATCACCAGCCATTGCCCAGGTGTAATGCAGAGTGTATCCTGGTGCCGCGGCGACCGGGTGGTAGCCCCTTGGAATCACGACAGTGTCTCCATCTTCCACAACATATATTTCATCCATCGGGGCTGGGTCAGTTGGCTCTGTGTAAATTCGGATGACACCGAAGCCTTGATCTGGATTCAACTGGAAGTAATAAATCTCTTCCAGGGGTACCTCATTTGGTGGAATAAAAGCGTCGTGCTTATGAGGGGGGTAACTTGACCAATTTCCCGAAGGGTTGACTGTCTCTCCAAAGATCATCTTCGCTGCACGGAGGTTATTTCCGATCGCAGTGTAGACGTGCCTCTGCCAGTTTTCCTTGCCTGGGTGAGTCACAATGTTATCTTCGGGACGGATCACTGTGACACCCACTTGTGAAGAAGCAGTTGTTGCAGAAAAAACAGCAATTTCCACTGGACCTTCTACTACCTCCAGCCTGTATTCAGTTCCAGGTGGTAAATATATCACGGTCGCTGAGCCATCAAAGACATTCTTGCGCTCTCCCAGGCGGTCAAAACGGCGATTCAGTGTCTCGAGTGAGGCTATTCCCGAATAAATATCAAGAACGACCTCGCAGTCGCCTGTGGTGTCGTTCCATTCGCCAGAAGGCAGGATGAGTCGTCCGAACTCCAAGTGCTTGAGACCCTTCTCTCCGCGTCCAACAATCTTGGTATAGCCTTCGCGTGGCGCAGATGCTTTTATGAGTAGGTCATACGTTCGTTCTTCTTGGCGACTCATGTTGGTTCCTCGCTATACCTTTGCCCATGCTTCGGTGAGAACACGCTTTGCTCCTGCGATTACAAGTTCCGAACTCTCGCTAGCGAGGGGTTTCACCTCAAAACTTACGACGGGCATGCCCGTTGGAAGATCTTTTTCAAAGAAGCCAGCGTGCATCAGCGCGCGCAGATATTCTGCTAGTTCATCAACGTCATTTTCGCCGTGTTCACAGCCAAAAGCAGGGTGCAGGTCACCATAGGCTGGGTTTTTCGGATCATCAATTACACAGTTGCCCATATGCGCATGGATGAGATAATCTGCCGCTTTGCCGACCATTTCTTCTATGCTTTCGGACAGCATGGGCTGGTGGCTAAGATCAACGGTCAACCCGAAGTTATCGCATTGGGCACGCACCTTCCTTGCGACGTTGACTGCTTCATCGGTTGGACCAATCAGGCATTTCTTGTCAATCGTTCGGTCAAATGTTTCCAGAGACACATAAAGCGGATCGTTGGCTCTTTGAGATTTTGCGTAGTTGCATACCTCGCAAAGCGATTCCACGAGGCGCTCGGTGGCACTCGCTCGTTCGGCAGCACCTGGGTCGGGGCCACTCAGTACTGCCACGATTTTGGCTCCAAGTTCGTAAGCCTGGTCAATCGAGACCTTTGTTTGGTCAATGGCTTTCTGGCGGTCTTTGTTGTCCGCAGCATTTAAGTCTAGTCCCTGGGTTAGCAGTGGAGGTTGACCGGCGAACACGACTTCCACATGTGCCAACTTGAGCATCTTCGCTGCTGCGGCACGTACCTGTGGATCCTGAATCCATGTTACCTCGACCGCCGTAAAGTAATCGTCCTCGAGTATTTTTTGGAGGGTTTCAAGAACCGGGCCATCGCCTTTGATCACTGATGGATATGCCATGGGGTGGATGATGCCTACCCGAAAATACTTCGCAATAGGTTCCTGCACGTCTGGTTACCTCCTCGTTTAGATCTTGCCGCCGGGTTTACCAGGCGACCAGTCTGCCGAGATTATAACCATTGCCGGCAACGAGTGTCAACGCGATGCGTAAGTTGTGGTTTCGGAGTGAACGTATGATGTCGAACAGGCGGAGTCCGCGGAATGGGGACTATTGCACTTAAGGCATGGCATTCTGACTCCACCTTACAGAAATCATGTTTCCGGCTTGCCGCCTTGAACTACTTCGCCTGACTGCAAGGCTTCTTCGATAGAGGTGAATATGGGTAGGTGCTTTTCGAGGCGTGCAATGGTGATTAGCCTACGGAATATGCCGTGGCAGCCAGCGACCGCCAGGGTTTTGTTTCTTTCCCCTAGTTTCTGTTGGAAAGAGATCAGAGTCTGGATGCCAGAACTGTCGATATAAGTGAGGTCATGAGCATCGAGCACAACTCTTTTCTTGCCAGTGCGAGCGGCGTTTTGGAGTGCTTTTGCTAGAAGTGGGACGGAGCCCGTGTCAACTTCGCCACTAACCTCTACTATTGCCGTGTCCCCTGAGCGACGAATAGATATTGAGCATGCGTCTACCGGAATCATTTTGCGCTACCGATTGTCTTTTGTCATCTACCAAACTGTCTTCGCTACTGGTCAGACGTACTTTGTTTTGCCGGATCACTGCTAATTGCCTCGATGCTGTCGCAAACCGAAATAAACTCATGAACGCGGGTAATTTCGAGCACGCGGCGAACAGCATATGATTGAGGCGGGGCAATCACATAAAGCCTTCCGCCGCGGACGTCCAGATTCTTGTACGCAGAGATCAAGGCACTCAGACCCGAACTGTCCAGATAGGCTACTTTACTTAGGTCCACAACAAGCGCGTCGTTGTCTTTCGAGAGTGCCTCCTGCAGTTTCTCCTCAAGTGTCGCTACATTGTACAAATCTATTTCGCCCCTGGCACGGACCACAGGTACACCGTGTGAGTCATCAAGTTCGACCCTAAGTTTATCAGCATGCTCCAACTTCGCGTTTTCCATCTCTAATCTCTCGGTAGCACAGTGTAAGAGTTTGTCTTTGAATTATTTGCACAAGGCTCGACTTGCCCACAGTGGCAGTCACGTGATATTACATTTCCACCTATACCCTTACTTTGCCCGAATCACACATAAGTATGGATCTGAAGAGCAGTTTTTTCCCGTCACGTTGGGAACAAACTAGCGAAGGTACCTGACCGAGCGACGGTCAATGCAGCGGCGACTTCTTGGAGTTTTCATTGATTTGACATCGAATCTCTCGCATGGTAGCATTCTTGTTGACGCGCGAGAGTACATTCCAAAGAAGTTCTTTCCCCGATTCAGGGGGTTGTGTCCTCCCACCGACATCCGATGGCTTTAGTCACTTTTGATTCGGTTTGTAAATCGTTTGGTGCTTTGCAGGTTCTCGACGAGGTGTCCTTTACCCTGGGGCGCGGCGAGAAAGTTGCATTAGTGGGTCCAAATGGGAGTGGCAAGACAACTATCCTGAGAATGATTGTTGGCATGGAAACGCCTGATTCTGGTACGGTCAATGTCCTCCCTGGGGTTACTATTGGGTTCATGCCCCAAGATAGCGAACTTTCCGGCGATCTGACCCTTCTGGAAGAGGTATCGAGGGCGTCCGAAGAACTTGTTCGCTTGGAGCAAAGGCTCCGTCGGCTGGAAATTGCCATGTCTGGTGCTTCGGCAGACGAGATGACCACGCTGCTCGTCGAGTATGGGAACACTCAGCACGAGTTTGAGCGGCTGGGGGGATATGCGTTCGAAGCCGAGGTAAAGTCTACGCTAAGCGGTCTTGGTCTTGGCCCAGAAGAATGGGAGAAGCCGGTAAACTTTCTGAGCGGTGGACAAAAGACCCGGGCGGCACTCGCCAGACTCCTGTTGCAGCGTCCTGATGTCCTTCTGCTGGACGAGCCGACCAATCACTTGGACATCGAAGCAATAGAGTGGCTGGAGGAGTTTCTACAGGCGTTCAAGGGAGCGGTTCTTGTGGTCTCGCATGACCGGTACTTTCTCGACCGCGTTGTCAAAAAGGTTATTGACGTTCATGATGGTGGTGCAAAAACATACCCGGGCAATTATTCGGCGTATGTTCGCCAGAAGGGGGAATACTTCAGACAGCAGATTGAAAGTTATGAGCGCCAGCAGGCTGAGATCGAACGGCTTGAGGATTTCATACGCAGATACAAAGCAGGTCAGCGCCATCGCGAAGCAAGGAGCCGTGAGAAAAAGATTGCCAGGATGGAACGCCTTATTAAGCCGAGGACCCAGAACGAAAGAATGCGGGTGGTGTTTGAGCAGAACTCAAGCAGCAGCCAAGTGGTTATGGAACTGCGGGACGTGGGGAAATCTTGGGGTGACAAACCCTTGTTTTCGGGCATAAATCTGCTCATTCAATCCGGAGACCGGATTGGTTTGGTGGGGCCAAATGGTGCTGGCAAGACAACGCTGCTGCGTATGCTAATCGGAGATGAAAAACCGTCGTCAGGTACGATAGACGTTGGACGTGGCGTTGAAGTAGGTTATTTCGATCAGGATCTTGGAGGCCTTCAACCTCATAACACAGTTCTCGAAGAGGTTCTGCAAATCGCCGATCTAACCCCGGCGGAAGCACGCGGTTTTCTCGCTCGGTTTCTTTTCAAGGGTGATGACGTGTTTAAGAAGGTCTCGGTGCTCAGTGGTGGGGAAAGGAATCGGCTGATTTTGGCGAAACTGATGTTGCAAAGGCCTAACGTGCTTGTACTAGATGAGCCAACAAATCATCTTGATATTGATTCTCGCGAGGCTCTTGACGAAGCACTCAAGGATTTCGAGGGCACGATAGTCATCAGTTCTCATGACCGATACCTTTTGAACTCAGTGGTAACCAGGATCGTCGAAGTGAAAGGAGGTGCTGCACGTGTCTACGAAGGAAACTACGACTTTTTTGCGGAGCAGGCAAAACCAACGAAGACCGTGCGGCAGGTCCGAAAGAAAAAGAAACCCACGGCAAAGCCAATCGTAAGACCTGAGACTTCGGGACCCTCAGCCGCGGATATCGAGCGCCAGATCGAGGAGGCGGAAACGCGGCTCGCCGAGGTTACTGCACTTCTTGGTGATGCGACTACATATGGAGATCCCAATCGGGCAGCGAGTACGATAGCGGAATATCATGCTCTCATAGAGTTAATCGAGCGACTTTACGCAGATTGGGAGACACTCATAGACTGATGGCAGTGTTTGCCCGGTTGAGAAGGCGAGCATTTGTACACTTTCGCTTCATGAGAAGTGTCTAATCGGTAGAATATGCACCTGAGGGTGCGGGAATGCGCGTGGGCATAATGGAGACGCCGGCGGTGCTCGACGCAACGACGGTTGACCGAGATCAATTACTGGTGCGCAATTTCTTGGCGGGTGATCAGACGGCCTTCGATGAGTTGGTGGCGAAGTACCAGCCGTACATTTACAACATCTGCCTGCAAATGCTTGACAATCCTGCCGACGCAGAGGATGTGACTCAAAATGCGCTGGTTGCGGCATATAGAGCATTGCCCCGATTCAGAATGGAGTCCCGTTTCTCGACGTGGATGTATCGCATCGCTATCAATCAATGCCTGAGTTACCGTAGGCGCCAGCGTCCAGAGATGAGTCTGGAGCGTGATATTCCTGAGGGTTCGGCGAGGTTTGAGGAAGTCGACAAGCGCGAAACCGTGCGAAAACTCATCCAGACCCTTGCTCCGCATTTTCGTGCAGTCATTGTGCTCAGGTACTATCGGCAACTTTCCTACGAGGAGATAGCCGAGGTACTGGGTTGGACGCCCGATAAGGTGAAATGCTACCTCCATCGCGCGCGAAACGTTTTCAAGAAGGCATATCGGCGCGAGTTGGAGGGTGGAGGGTCCCAATGAAGTGCTCTTGGGTTCGAAAACGGTTAATGGAATACGTAGAAGGCGAAACCTCTGCGCGTGAGTTGTCGGTAATTCGTGACCACCTTGCACGGTGTTGTGAGTGCCGTAACGAACTCGAGGCGGCACGGCAGGCTTCCAATCTGCTTCAAGTATTACAGGAAGGTAGTCCAGCGCCGGACTTTTTGCCTGCAGTTAGACATATAATTGCTTCGCAGGGTGAAAAGTTGCATCGAAGTATAATGCCGCGCTTGGCCATGGGTTTTTCGGTATTGCTAGTAGTAGCGGCTATCGGGGTCGGTTGGATTCTGCATCTGCCTGTCAAGCCTACAACTGCACCGACCGTGGGTAAGCAACAGCAAGTACCAGTCGCCGAGAAGTTACCAGTAGTGGTGGATCATCAGGCAGTTCAACAGGGTCAGGTGGCAATCGAACCTCAACCTGTGCATATGGAGAGAAAGGTTCATAGACGTCAGCGTCAGACCGGCCATGTGATCAAGAGAACCCAGACGCCTGTAGCAAGATCGCCCGAACGATCTGACTTGCCTGGGGTGGAGCAAACAGACTCGTCAGAAGCGGAAATGCTGTTTGTCTTACAGCCTAGAGAGCCGGAGAGTTACACAATAGTATTAAGCGCCGAGGAGGAGTCGCCCGCGTCGCGTGTTTCAATCGTTCGCGAGTTCAATACTGGTGGCGAGGTAACTTCGGTCACGATTGATCAAAGCGAGATACCCGAGACGCCTGCATCTGACTCGTCAGATTCAGGAACAACCAGATTCATAGATACTCCTTCTACGCAAGGGATGGGGGAATGGACGCTAGATTTTGGAGGCTATATAGAAAATGCGTAAACTCATCTTTCTACTCCTGGTTCTGCTATGTCCATCGTTTGGTTATGCCGATGAACAAAAGACCGACATACAGGTCAAGCCACCCGAAGAAGTGGTGATTGAGAATGACGATTTCATGCGTCGTTTTCCAGAAGAGTTCCGAAAATTCGAGAGTGACAGGATGCCTGGTTTCCAGCACCCGGGCGGGGATCGCTTCACATTTGGACCAGAAGGTATATTAGAGTGGCCCCCCAAGAAAGTAAGCATTGACATAAAAGATGCCGACCTTGTCCTGCTTGCTGAACTCTTAAGTGGGCAAACTGGTATCACATTTATTGTAGACCCAGACGTGCCTGCAAACCTCAAAATCACTAGTCGAGTCTCGAATATGCCTCTGAAGAGGCTTTTGGACACACTAGTTGCCGCCACAGGCCTCATGTACAGGGCAGAAAGCCGCGACACGGGTCAAGGACTCGAGGAGAAGCCGAGTCTTCCGCCTGTCCCGCCGGAGGGGGATAGCAAGCATTCACGCTTCGCTCGCTTGCTGGCGTCCGCCAGACCGGTCACCCATGTCACCATTTACAGTCTGAAGGACAGAGGCGTGACTGTCAATATGGGCAAGGTTACCGCATCACTGAAGAACGCGGACCCGATTGTCGCAGTAACCGAACTTCTCAAGCAAGTTGACGGCGCGGGCTATATGGTAATGAGCCTGACAGACTACCTGTCGCTTCAGGACGCAGAAAGGGCGCAACAAATACTCAACGCAGTAGTTAGCACCGAGCGTCCGAAGATCACGCTGGAACTAAGGAACACCACCATCCCTGAGGCTTTGGTCAGACTCTCCGAGAAGGGTAAATTCTATATCACTGCACCGCGGGCGGGCGTGCCATACTACCTGATCATTCCTGACATTGTCGTGACGGATAGGCAAGTCCTTCCTGGACTTCCAAGTGCCGAATACCTGCCCCCGGAACTCAGGCCTCGTGACCAGGCGATATGTATGGAGCGGACTAAACTCATGGCGCAGAAACTTCTGGAGTATGCTGCGAAGAACAACGGTCGTCTGCCCGCGGCTGAAGAATGGATGAAAAGGGTCCCCGTACCAGGTGGCTATCAACCCTACTATGCGATGAACGCATACCTTAGCGGCATGAAGTTGAGCAGTGTCCGCGACCCTGGAAGAGTTGTACTTTTGTTTGAGAGCGACGAGAATAAAACGTCTGGGACAGAAAAGGATGTCATCAAAGTGCAGCGTCATCCCGATGGTGTGGTCTACGCATTTGTGGACGGACATGTTGAGGTGCGCAAAGACATCCCCAACTTTAAGCCGTGATACCCACCGTAATGTGATCGCCACGGCATCTCTCGCTTCCTGTGCAGACCCGCACCCAGCGTCCTACTCTTTCTCTCGTCTTCTGCTATAATCGAATTGTGGCGAGCCTTCTAGACAAATATAGAGCAACCCAGCGGCGGTTGAGAATACTCTTTGCACAGTACACCTCTGAACTTTGCCCGATTTGTCCCGAACCCTGCTGTCGCAAACCCACCAAAGTTAGAGAATTCGATGTCATTCTTGCTAATGCGATTGGCTACTCATTGCCTTCTGCAAACCAGGCAGCGTCAGAGTTTGTAGAAGCGTCAATGGACATCCTTTCGGGTCGCAAGCAGGAGTATGTAGAAGCGGACCCATGCGACTATCTGGGAGAGCATGGCTGTCTTTTTCCCGATGACCTCCGTCCCTACGATTGCGTGGCGTTCATTTGCCCTCACCTCAAGAAGGCAATGAGTTCGCAAGAAATGAGGCAGGTACGGCGTCTGTTGCGCAGACTGTCTCTTCATTACAATGCTTTGATTGATACGTCCCTGCGCCGTCTCAGGTGAAACCCACGATACTACCCGACCTCTCAATCCCCACACCCCTAAAGATCATGTGATGTCAAGCCGATAATCCTAGTGGACAGCAACATCTTTTTCTCCTTTCCGGACTAGCCTCGGTCGCCCCGGTGACCGAGGCATTTTTTGCTCCAAGTGTGATCCCTTTGGTCGTCGCCATGACTGCTTCTCCAATCCAGAGGAACCTCTTTCGGGAGATTGACAGCGTCGGCTGAATATGGTATACCAGCGTGAGTCATGCAAGATCCGTTCGCAGAGGGGTTACTTGAAAGGAGAATTGGGCTGTGCAAAAAATAGACGTTGACGAACTCCTGAATAAGACCGTGGACATGGGGGCCTCAGACATGCATATGCTCGCCGGCGAACCGCCGACCCTAAGAATCCACGGACGTCTCCACCGTCTTGAAGAATATGGTCCACTGACGCCCGAACAGACGGAACAATTCATGCGGGATATTACTCCTCCCAGGGCCCTAGCCGAACTTGAAGAGGTTCAGGGAGCGGACTTTGGATATACGCACTCGCGTGCCCGATTTAGGACAGCCATATTCATGCAAAAGGGCACCGTCGCCATAAACATGCGTCTTATTCCCTACAAACTAATGACCTTTGAGGAAATCGGGCTGGATACACGGATCCAGAAACTGCTTTATGCCCCCAGAGGTCTTATTCTGGTAACCGGTCCGACGGGAAGTGGTAAGACCACGACGCTGGCGACGATGATTGATTTCATAAATGAGAACCGCGACTGCCATATAATCACGATTGAGGATCCAATCGAATATTATCATGAGCCAAAGAAGTCCATCATATCCCAGCGAGAAGTGGGCAATGACGTGCCCTCATTCTCAGTAGGTGTGGTCAAAGCCCTGCGCCAGGACCCAGACGTTATCCTCGTCGGTGAAATGCGTGACTTGGCTACAATCTCAGCGGCGGTCACAGCGGCTGAGACCGGGCACCTTGTGTTCTCAACCCTGCATACCACTGGTGCAGCGCGTACGGTTGACCGAATTGTAGATGTATTCCCCTTTGACCAGCAGGAGCAAATACGTACCCAATTGAGTGGCAACCTCATCGCGGTTATCTCACAGTTGCTACTACCAAGAAAGGATGGCAACGGGCGAGTAGCGGTTTTCGAGATTATGATTGCGACGCCAGCCATCCAGCACCTGATTCGAGAGAAGAAGACCTATGCCATATTCTCTTCCATCCAGACTGGTCAGCAACTTGGTATGAAGACACTGGACAACTCGCTCTTTGAACTTTACTCCAGGGGGCTCATTGACCGCAACGAAATGCTCCGTGCTGCTGAAAAGCCCGAAGAAATACTGGAAAAGTTGGGGGAGCGCAAAGCAACTCGGCAAGTGGTCGAAAAGACATAGCGGTTATCTATCTGGACAACCGATTGTCTCACGGCACAGGGATTATAAGTTCCATACCACTGGTGTTGACCTGAATCCAGTAGCCGCGCCATGGCTCGGCCTGTGTGGAGAGTGGAAAGTCCTCCGCCCTACCTGCCGAGCAGAATGACTGAGTTGCCGAATCCCACCACCACAGTGTGGGGTTTATCCACCCGGCGTCCACAGCTTCTCCGAATGACCTTGTCTTGGGTTCTTCGCCATATGGGTTGTATATAGTGCAATTACTCCATTCTTGTGGTGTGGAGAAGGGATACCCAATCAATGCCCATTGGGGCGTACTTCCACCTGTCTGAGGTAGTTTGATATGTCGTGGTGCGGTAGGCTGTGCTCCAGCACACTTGATAGTTGTGGGTGAGGAGACATAGAGGTAAAATCCTTCGTCTGGGTCTATTTGACCGAATGAGCCGGGGTTGATGGCGTCGTAGAACTTCCAACTGTGGTTTTCTTTATCCCAGCGTACCAGGTTGGCGTCAATATCAATCCCACGGAAGACGACCTGAGGTGTAGGGTTGGCAATCTCTGTAGGGATGGATATCAAGTTCCAGCCTGGGTTGATGATCCCCTGTGGGCTAGTGACTACCTCAGGGGCAAGTAGTTCTGGAATCGTCACAAGTTCGTAACCCCGATTCCGCAGTTCGGAAATGATTGTGGGCATGGCAAGTTCGGTATTCTCAGGACTGGCATGGAATAGACCTACCGCTCCATTTCGGGCACCTGTCAGCGCGTCATTGATTATTTGCTCGACCGTCCAACCGCCGTAGTCGCCGCCTCCAAATGTCCAGTGAATGTTCCGAAACCCAACACTTTGCGCAACTGAAAGGACGCGAGCATCTCTATCCCCGCTGGGAGCACGGAAATAGGGACGGCTGTGATGCCCACAGATGCCGTAGAGGATGTCATCGCAAAGTGTGATCTGGCGTCTGATTTCGTCGTCTGTGCAGGTAGTGAGCAGAGGGTGGCTGTACGTGTGATTGCCAACGTAATGCCCATCAGCAGCGATTTGTAGTACTTTCGCCTGTTCTACCTGGGCGACCTTTCCTGTGATAAAGAATGTGCAATATACGTTGTAGTCCCTCAGCAAGTCTAGAAGCCCCTGGCGAATTGGTGTGACCCCAGCGTCGAAAGTCAAGGCAATCTGCCTGCGAGACGTATTTCCGATGGTTACTTCGGCAAAATTCATCCCAGGTGTCATTCCCCAAGCCTCGTTAGAGTAATCCGAGTTCAAAGTAGCATTAAATGACTGCACACGGTAGTAATAGTTCGTTGCCGGATTGACGCTAGTGTCACTGAACGACTCGACGTCTGCACCAACGACCGCTATTTGTTGGAACTCTCCATACGGACCCTTCATTCGCTCAATTCTGAACCCTAGTTCGTTAGGTGACCTGTCCGTCCATGACAAGTCGATGCGTGTCTCTGAGATCGCTGTTGCTATAAGGTTCGTCGGCGAAGCAATTCCTGGTGTGGTAACACTGGCTTCATTGGAGTACCCAGAATTACCGCCCTGCTGGTAGGCGCAGACACGATACACATACATAAGACCGGAACCGAGTCCGTCGTCAGTGTATGTCGTAACACCAGCACCGACGGTGGCAATACGCGTGTAAGTATTTTCGGGCAGAGTTTTGCGCTCAATGTTGAAGCCGTATTCATCGTTCGAATTGTCTTGCCAGGATAGTTGCACTTGCTTATCCGAGATGAGCGTGGCTACGAGATTGCTTGGAGGTATAGCCGTTGGTGGTGTACCTCGGAGCCCACCATACACATAACCGTCTACGGAATTGATGACAACTGTCCCATCGGCGGCAATCGCAGGTGAGCAATAGAAACTATTTTTGGCAACAAAGTGCCACTTTTCCGTCCCGCCGGGGTTGACTGCATATAGGTATCCATTCCAACAACCTATGTAGACTGTGCCATCTGCGCTCACCGCTGGTGAGGAGCGCATCTCGGACCCAGCCTCAAACTTCCACAATTCGGTACCATCTGGATTGATAGCATAGAGCGTTCCTGGCGTTGAACCGACGTAAATTGTTCCGTCAGGACCCAACGCTGGCGAAGAAGGTGTATTGCCCGCCTGCTGAAATATCTGTTTCTTCCACACCAGGCTGCCGGTGCTGGTGATAGCGTACAAGTATTGGTCTGCCGACGTGAAGTAAATCGCGGAACCGTCGGCGGTAACAGCAGGTGAACTTAACACTTCCTTGCCTGTGGTGAAACGCCATTTTTCCGAGCCATCAGGATTAATTGCATATAGATTGTAGTCGTAACTACCAATATATATCGTGCCATCCGGACCCACGGCCGGTGATGTGGTGTGGACATCGGTGCCGCACTGGCAAGCCCACCGCTGTGTGCCATTTGGATTCACCGCATACAGTTTTCCATCCCGGCAGCCGAAGTAGATGGTTCCGTCAGCAGCGATAGCGGGTGAACTGGTGATTTGTTTTCCAGCCTGAAAAGTCCACTTAATTGTCCCATTGGCGTTCACAGCATAAAGTTTGTAATCACCGCAGCCAATGTAGATTGTTCCGTCTTCTGCTATTGCCGGCGTCGAGCGCTCGACAGATCCTATCGTACACCGCCATTTGAGAGTCCCGTCTGGGTTCAACGCGTAGAGATAGGAACTGGCACCTAAGTAGATTGTGTTGTCGGGGCCAATTACACATGAGGAATATCCTCCTCCTGTGTAGTATTTCCAAAAGGTTTGAGAAGGTGTCGCATCATGATAGGGACTGCTGCCGGTGTGTCTCAGATCATGGCGAAACATTGGCCATGGTGCATTTGCCAATCCACACCATGCCCTACCAAAACTCGTCAGTGTGAGTACCGAAATAGATAATATGCATATCTTCTTCGACATCGCAGACCTCACGGCACAGGGATTATAAGTTCCATACCACTGGTGTTGACCTGAATCCAGTAGCCGCGCCATGGCTCGGCCTGTGTGGAGAGTGGAAAGTCCTCCGCCCTACCTGCCGAGCAGAATGACTGAGTTGCCGAATCCCACCACCACAGTGTGGGGTTTATCCACCCGGCGTCCACAGCTTCTCCGAATGACCTTGTCTTGGGTTCTTCGCCATATGGGTTGTATATAGTGCAATTACTCCATTCTTGTGGTGTGGAGAAGGGATACCCAATCAATGCCCATTGGGGCGTACTTCCACCTGTCTGAGGTAGTTTGATATGTCGTGGTGCGGTAGGCTGTGCTCCAGCACACTTGATAGTTGTGGGTGAGGAGACATAGAGGTAAAATCCTTCGTCTGGGTCTATTTGACCGAATGAGCCGGGGTTGATGGCGTCGTAGAACTTCCAACTGTGGTTTTCTTTATCCCAGCGTACCAGGTTGGCGTCAATATCAATCCCACGGAAGACGACCTGAGGTGTAGGGTTGGCAATCTCTGTAGGGATGGATATCAAGTTCCAGCCTGGGTTGATGATCCCCTGTGGGCTAGTGACTACCTCAGGGGCAAGTAGTTCTGGAATCGTCACAAGTTCGTAACCCCGATTCCGCAGTTCGGAAATGATTGTGGGCAAAGCTGCTTCTGTGGTCGAAAGGGTGCAATGCATCAGGATGATGGCGCCGTTTCGGGCGGCTCCAAGCGCACGATCTATGATTTGCTGCGTTGTAGCCCCGTTTGCGTCGCCGGTATCCTGTGACCAATAGATATGGCGGAATCCTGCGTCTGCCGCCGCTTGAAGCACTGCCTCATTGCGCAAGCCATATGGCGCCCGGAAGTAAGAGCGCGTATGGTGACCACACGCAGCGTAAATTATGTCATCGGTCAGACTCAACTGCCACGCGATTTGTTCCGCTGAGAGGTCGCGTAGGTCAGGGTGGTCATATGTGTGGTTGCCCAAGTGATGTCCGTCTGCTGCAATTTGTTGGATTTGACCTGGCTGTGAAAGTGTTACTACGCCAGTCGGGAAGAACGTGCAGTAAACTTTGTTTTCCCTCAGGATAGTCAGCAGACCGCTTCGAATTGCTGCTGTGCCGGCATCGAAAGTAAGAGCAATCCATGGCCTCTGAGTGTTACCGAGAAGGACCTCAGAAAAGTCCATGCCGTCAGTCAGTGCCCAATCTTCGTTTGAGTAACTGGAATTCCGCGTCGCATCATATGCACGGACGCGATAGTAGTAGTTTGTTGCCGGTGCCACGCTGAGGTCGCTGAATGATGTTATGTCTGTCCCCACCACGGCGATTTGTTGGAAAATATCGCTTGGCCCCTTCGCGCGCTCGATCTTGAACCCGAGTTCAGTCGAGGATCTGTCAGTCCATGAAAGGTCAACCCGAGTTGCCGATATTGGGGTCGCCACCAGATCCATAGGCGCTTCGAGTCCGGGAGTAGTTACCGGCGCCTCGTTCGAATAGCCCGAGTTGCCTCCTTCTTGGAATGCGCATACGCGGTAGACATAGTTCTGCCCTGATTGCAGACCAGTGTCTGTATAGGTCTGGACGTTCGCACCAGTTGTTGCCACAAGGGCATATGTTCCCGACGCGCCGATCTTCCGCTCAATGCGGAATCCATATTCGTCCGACGAATTGTCCGTCCAGTCGAGGCGCACCGAAGTCTCGGAAATTGGTGTTGCTACCAGGTTACTCGGTGGAATAGCCGTCGGAGGCGTCCCTCTCAGATTGCCGTAGCAGTAGCCATCGAACGATGCGATTACCACTGTGCCGTCGGCGGCAATTGCAGGCGATGAATACCCACTACCTTTCATCAGGAAGTGCCACTTCTTCGAGCCGTCTGCATTGACAGCATATACGTAACCTTCGTAGGTGGAGAAGTAAATTGTGCCACTGCTGCTGACGGCTGGGGATGAGCGAATGTCATTATTTGTTTCAAAAACCCATAGTTCCTCGCCCTCGGGACTTAGGGCATATAGTGTCCCGTAATTCGAGCCGATATAAATTGTCCCGTCACTTCCTATTGCGGGTGATCCGGTGGTGCTACCATTCTTGAAAGCAACCAAGTAGCGCCAGTATAGCGAACCATCTGCCGCGTTTAATGCGTACAGATATCCATCATAGCAGCCTACGTAAATCTTGGTACCGTCGGCACTTATCGCGGGCGAACTGAGTACCCCGTCACCGGGTGAATAACTCCATTTGAGCGTACCATTAGGATTTATAGCCCATACCTTGCCGCCGCCTCCGACATACACCGTACCGTCTGAGCCCACCGCCGGTGAACTCATGTGGATATCTCCAGTGGTGTAATGCCACTTCTTTGTGCCATTCGGATTAAACGCATAAAGCCTTCCGTCGCGAGACCCTACGTAGATGGTGCCATCCGGTGCAATCGCGGGGGAACTGGTTATATCATTGCCGGTCAAGTAACTCCATTTCTGAGTACCGTTTGGGTTGACTGCGTAGAGGCGGTCGTTGCTCGAGCCAATGTAAATCGTGCCATCGGAACCAACCGCAGGAGACGACCTTGTCGAGCCCCCGATGGAGAATGACCATTTCAGGGTGCCGTTGCTGTTGAGCGCAAAGAGAGAAGAACTCCCGCCGATGTAGATCGTGCCGTCTGGTCCAATCGCAGGAGATGACAGACCACCGCCTACGTAGTACTTCCAGTAGGGTGTGTACCCAACTGGGTCGGTGTTCGGACTTAACCCTGTGTGGCGTAAGTCATGGCGAAACATTGGCCACGGACCGTTTGCCAGTTGTGCTGACGCCCCGACCGTAAGGACCAACACGAGGCATAAAATAATAACAAGACTATACGCTGGGAGTGACAAAGATCGCAGGCCGCTTTTCATCGGATTTAAATCCTTTCATGCGGGATTGGCCACCTGTGAGCCGTGCCTTCCGTGGTATGGTGCAGGTGAAATTTTGCGTTTGCTTGTATATTATGAACGCATTTTTCCATTTTGTCAAGATGTTGGTCATTCTTGGCGCTTGCGCGGCACTCACACCCCATCATCTTGAACCGTCCACGCGCGGGACTGCCAGTTTTTTCATCAAAGAGGGCTCTGTCGTCTTAGCAAACCAATTGAAAAGAGATAGAAAGAAGCGGCGGGACCGGACGGACAGCAGATTCTTGACAGGATAGTACCCGATTGTTAAACTAGAGTGAAAAAGTGTTTCATGCAAATCAAGATATATCCGGATGGCATATCCTTCATCCTCTCACAGGCCGCGCTTATCAAAGCGCGGCCATCTCTCTCTCGGGCTCAATTGCCCACCAGACTGCGATGGGTATGCGTCTCCCCTTCGAACGTCTTTGAAAGACATCCTCCAGGTAGCGGTGCATCTTCACTGGGTCTTTCGCTTCAATCCGCCGCGCAATGGAGAAGTCATCGGTAGGGTCAAGTCCCTTCGCCAAGAGATACAATCCGCGTAAGTAGGCATGCCGCGCTTGCGCGAATTCCGAGTCCGGCTCGCCCACTGGAAGGATTTGCTCGAATGCATCGGCGGAATCTGCTCGTTTCAAGCGCTCACGTGCCCGCCCTACGTAAAATGCCTGTTCCGATCCTGCCACCGGTACATCCTCGGCCGCCTGCTGCCAAGCCTCTTGTGCTTCTTCGAACCTGCTGTCCATCTCGAGAGACAAACCAAGGAGATAGAAAGCCTGAGCGTCACTCGAGTCATGAAGCCTTCCCACGCCGATATTCTCAGGGTACTCGGTTGCATGCCTGAAATCTTGAATGGCCTCCCGGTACCTCGACTGCATGAATAGGCGAGCACCCCGCTCTATTAGTGCTCTTACGTAAAGAATCCTAGTCTGATATGCCAGTTCCTTGACAAAGAACCTTCTTGTGGTGACGATTTCCACTGCCTCGTCGAAATACCCGGCCTCAAGGAATGCCCTCGTTGCACGTTCAAGACAGCGACTGTCATCGCAAGCATGGTCTAGAATCGTCCTGGCGATCTCAATCCTCTCGTCGTACATTGCGGTCATTTCTGCGAGTTCATCTAGGTCAGCCAGACTATCTGCATCATATGGCGTTATGGCAGCCGCTTTTTTCATAAATTGGTACGCTGTTTTAACGTCACCAAGCCTTTCCCAGTGGGCGAGAGCAAGGTTTCTGAGTGCTTGATGACCGCCGAGTGACAACGCATTTTCCCAACACTTGATGGCTTGCTCCGTGAGTCCCTTTGCATACAGCATGTTTCCCAAATGAAGTTGGGACTCTGGATCACTTCGCTTTTCTAAGAGCCGAATCAGTGTTTCCCGATGCGCGAAGCAGTTCACAATGCCAATTTCGTCTGGTCTACGTATTGTGGGCAGTTCAATACCGACTTCATTGGCTAGTGCGTCGAAGAAAGGGTCTGCAGGCGGTACCTTGTTCTTCCATTTTGCCAATATGATCCGTGCTTCTTCTATCATATTGAGATTGTAGTACCACTCCGCCGCATCCATGTCTTCTTGGAAGAATTCAGTGGTAATCGAAGGTTCGTGGTCGCCTGCGAAGTCCGTCGCTTCGAGGTTCTGATGATTCCCACTGGGAATTGAGCGACCGCCTGCCTCCACGCTTCTGAAATAGCGTTCCCAGGAGGCATGTCTCCAAAGCGGGTCATCGGTGGGAATCGTGACCGCCTGGCTAATCTTGCCCTTTCGGCTGGCTGCTGCTTGAAGCAGCTGCAGGAGAGGGTCGCGCGCTTGGGCACAAAGATCGAGAACTTCTTTGTAATTGCCCGCCACGAAATGATCGCAGGCAAGGTGGTACAGTGAGGCTTCTGGAACGGGACTTGGAGATTCTTCTGAGCCGGTGGGGATACGCCGCCGTGCTTTCTCGCAGTCTAACGGATCATATGCTAGGAGCACGTTTCCTTGGTCGTCCAGCACCTTCACAATGAAAGGTCCTTGGTTCGTCGGTACGCTGAATCTATAGACCTGCCCAGGAGCAAAGCGTGTCCTTCTTTCGTGTATCAACCCGCCGATCATGACCGATATCCGTCCACTGAATCGCCTTGTTGCCTGAAAGACTATTTTGGGTGCCCCACTGCCGGGCAGGATGTTGATTATTCCCTCTCGATGCGCTTTCACGAAACCGTCCGTCTTCCCTACTGGAATCCAGTATTCTTCAAACTCTACTAGTTCATGAGGCATAAGGAGGCGGAAATCACTCTGCGTGGCAAATCGCCCTGCTTGTATTTCAACGTAGTCACCCGCGTCTTCGTTCAGAACTCTTTGCCAGAGACGCCCCATCTCGTCTTGACCCCATGAAAAGATCTTCTTCGCTGGCATGTCCTCCTGCTTCGCCCAATGTGCGGCTCCGCAGCCACGATCCCAATGGTACACGCCGAAAAATTCGTCGTAGGTCTCGGCAGCGAATATGTCGCCAGCAAATTTGTGGTTTACCGCCCAGGTCAGGTCAACCCCTTCATGCATAGGCCATGGAAATTCGCCCCCATGTGCTCCTGAAGTCGCCTTTGTTATTGGGTAGATGAATTGCGTTCGCGGGGTTTCCGGAACAGAAGCATTCGTCCACCAGTAATGACGCTGAGGCACTGAAGTGCCATTGTAAAGCCGGATACGGTGCGTGAATCGGTATTCATCCGGGGCTAGCCTTACCTCCACGAGAAATCGCATGCCGGTCATCTGCTCTGTGAGTCCAAAGAAAAGGGAAACGGATCCCTCTTGATTCTCACGCACGGTGAAGGGTATTCGCGAATGTGTATAAATTGCGTGCCCAATGGGGAAGTTGTATTCTATACCGCCGGAGATCCAGGCGCCACGGACGGCGATGAGAGCCGGCTTTATACGGTGGTTTCTATGAAAGATCTCCCTGCTCAGGATCTTGTCCCACGCCGAAAACAGCCGGCACCCAAAGTCAGGCAGGAAGAGCAATTTTAGGTATTCGTTCTCCAGTACTACAGCGTCATATTCGGTGTCCACGCAATCGCTTGTCAAGCGGTCCTGAAGGCGATAGGGGTATATGTGCGCCCCACAATGCTCGCGAAACGTCGGGTTTTGGTTTTCTGGCTTGATGCGATAAGTAGGGATCTTCAAGCGTTCCATATAGACTTTTGCCGACATTTCGTCCTCCGCAGGGAAGGTTTTCCCAGTTTAAGATTCTGTAGTACATTCGAACACTATCGCAAACCATTCCTGCTTTACCTGCAGGTGCTTAATTGGCTTGCGTTGATGTATAATACGGTGCCACTGGTTGAAGTTACTTTTGAAAGGTGATTTGGCGAAAGGAGAGTATACAATGGGGAAAGCAATTGCATTGGCAGACAAAGTCGAAACGCCGGCGAAAAACACTCCTGTAATAGGGGTCTTTTGCGCGGGTGACCCTCGTATAGACGCTGAGAGTAGGCAGCGCTGTCGCAATATAGTAAGAATGGCGGCGGACGTGCTCGCTGATCGCGTGAAACTTCCAGATGGCTCACCAGTCACAGTTGTTTACGCCCCAATCCTGGTGGACGGTGAACCTCAGGCGGACATAGTGGCGAAACAATTCCTAGATGTCGGTGTCAAGGTACTAGTCTGCACGCCAGATACGTGGGCATTTCCCCAACTCAGTGTAATTTCTCTGATCCAACAATTCCCGGAAGATACGCCGATCAACTTTACATGTGGAAATAGTGGTCCGAAGCCAGGCGTCGTTTTTGCGCATGCTGTGAATGGAGCGCTTGCCCAATACGGACGTCTCTCGCATCTGAACGTAGGCACATGGCCTGATACTGGACTAGAGCCTGTGATGACGGAGAACACTGCGGAAGCGCTGGTGGATTGGGCGTTTGCGGCGGTCACAACCCAGGCTTTGAAAGGAAGTCGGGTGGTCGTATTTGGTCATGATTCGATGGGCATGGAGACTGCTCTAGCGCATGTGATTCCTACGCGCCGGCAATTTGGTATTGAGATCACACGCCTCGATATGAAACTCCTGGCTGATATGCTACAGAAGAAAGCCTACGACGCGGAGGAACTCAAGGCATTTAGAGCATTTATTGATAAGCACCTGGGCGACCGGCTGGAAATTCGGGATGAGGCTGATTCCGAACGATTTAATCAGAGTTTGGCTCTCTATTTGATTACTCGTGACCTCTTGAAGGATCTGAATGCTGTCGGAGGGGGCTTCATGAGCCAACTTGAATGGGGCTCAGATAGGCGCGGCATTCCACTGCCCGTCGCTGATGCGATGGAGTCGTTCTTCAATTCCACGTTCGACCATAATGGGCGCAAGGTACCCATACCATTCGCCACGGAGGCAGATGTGCAGGGGCTTCTCACCATGCTTTTCTTCAGTGCTCTTACCGGCGGGAATCCCCCGCTCTTTATGGACTTCCGGAAGGTATGGGAGAAATGGGAACTGGAGTTGCTTGCAGATAGAATTGGTGTGAGCCTACCCGAGGATGAGATTTGGGTGCAGAAGGGTCTCGTGGACGGCGATAATTCGGGCAGTGCCTCGCTCGATTGGGCGGCAGAGCCAGGCGCCACAATCGAGGAGATCATGGCTCGAGTGAGTATGCCCCTCGCAGACGAGGGATATTTCCCGGGCATGGGAAATTCCGTCACATTCGTGTCGCCGGGTGGATTGGCGGGAATAGCCGGACGGCTCACATTCAGCAGTCTGTGCGGCATGTTTAGCCTGAGTTGGGACGAAGCCACAACCGCTGAGGTGCCCGAGAAACTGGCAGAGGCACTTGGTCAGTGCACGACACCCACATGGCCGCATACCTTTGTGGTGCCAAAGTACGCCAGTATGTATGAATATAAGCATTACCCGCCTGCGAATCATTTCCATATGATTCAGGGACTCTCTCCCGCGCGCCTGGAATATTGGATGGACCTGAACAATGTGCTCTCCCAAACGCCGTGGTCGGCACGCCCATCATTTATCGAGGGAGTGGACCGTCCGATTCCTTTGCTGTATCTGGCAAATGGCGGTGAGACCAATGCCAAGATGCTACTAAGGAAGTAGTCAGGACCGAGTGAGTGCCTATGCTGGAGAGCACATCAAAGAAGCACGCGCATTCCAAAATAGAGCCGCTCGGGAAACTTGAAGAATTCAGTCATATCAGTGAGGTGTAGCATGGATTGGATTGATTTTCCAAACGACGGATTCAATGTTCATGGGCTAGCATGGTTTGAGGAGGACAGGCCGGTTCTTAGGAGGTTGCCCGAGCGGCTCAAGAGTACTTTCAGAGAGCCTGTGTGGGAACTTGCGCAGTGTCCAGCGGGAGGTCGGATACTGTTCAGAACCGATTCGCTACACGTCGGAATCCGTGCCAAGGTCTCAGATAATGCCGTGATGAATCACATAACGCGAATCGGACAGAGCGGTTTCGACGTATACGTGGACGGCAATTTTATGGGGAGTGTGGCGCCTGATGCAAATGGAAGGATCGAAGCAGAATGGCAAATCCAGGTATCTCCAAATCTCAGGGATGTAGTCATCCATATGCCGCTGTACAAGCCTGTAACGCTTGAGCAGATCGGACTGGACGAAGGAGCCGCAATCAAAGGTCATAAGCCGTTCGCTATCGAGAAGCCCATAGTATACTATGGGACTAGTATTACACAGGGCGGCTGTGCCTCGACCCCTGGAACGACATATCAAGACTTCATTTCTCGTTGGCTGAATGTAGACTTCGTGAACCTCGGTTTTTCAGGCAATGGGCATGGTGACATAGAAGTTGCCCGCGCGATCAATGAGATTCCTGCTTCGTGCCTTGTGATTGACCACTGGGCAAACATGGGAGAAAACTACGGGGAGAACTTGCCTATCTTTGTTGGCGAACTGCGAAAAGTCCATAAGGACGTACCCGTTGTGGTAGTCGGTCCATTCTACTTTTGTCGTGACGACTTGGGGAATACGTTGCACGAAAAGCAGCGGAAAATGGGCCAGGATTTTGTAAAGAGAGCAGTTGCAGGCGGCGACAGGCATATCTACTTCTTTGATGGTCGCAAGATGATAAGCCGGGAGACAAGTTTCGGTCTGGTAGACGGGGTGCATCCCAACTCGCTTGGTTTTTACCTAATGGCAAAGGCGTTCGCCCCATTCCTAAAGAAGGTCCTTAGGCTGTGATCTGGTTCAAGTCAGTTCTGCGGTCGTGATTAGCGCAGTTGGTGCGCGGTTAGCGCGTCACGAAATCATGAATGCGCTCGCGCTTTTTTCGAAGGTCCGGGTTTTTGGGATCGAGTCTAATGGCTTTATCGAGCAATTTCAATACTGGGCTGAAATCCTGCGGTGTTAGCGCGGAGTGCCGTCGTAGAAGTTCCCCGAAAAGTATATCGGCTTGAAGGTCATACCCTTCTGCTGTTGGTTCCATCTGCGTGGCAAGTTCGGCAGCCCACATTGCGTTTGCAGGTTGGGTATTCATAGTGAGGCGTGCGTATAGTAGAAAGAGATCTGGGTCATCGCCCCAGCGAGACAGATAATGCCCTAGGAGGGGCAGCAAGATATCGGATGTTGCCATTCGAGGGTCTGCGTTGGCTCTTACAATTGAGTGGAACATCGAGCCGTTTAGAGGTCGCATTCTTAGGTAATCTGTGATGAACAGGTTGTTTACCTTCCGCCGACGTTCGTCCATCTCTTTGAACAGCATAGCATGCAAGTCTAGATAATGGGCAACTGGCGCCTTATACTCGAGAAGCGGCAAGTCATCTGTGTTGAGCGGACCACTACCTATGCACTGGTCGAAAGTCTTCGCTGAGAGCATTTGCCTGCTCAGCAATGCGGCGAGCGAATCTATTGAGATATTCATGAAGTCTGCCCGTACCGACTTGATCTGCATTAGTCGCTCCATTGCTTCGAAATCCGGGTTTAGAGGCTTTCGCGACACAAGCAGGATGTAGTCATTGTTTCCTGCTGCGAACACGCATACGTACGGGAATACACAACGCACCGTGCGCGCCACCATTTGTACCAGGTCATCTGACATTTCATATCCCTGGAGCCAGATGCTCGCTAAACCATCCGGCTTTAGGATGCGGTCGAGTGACTGGAAATACTCGAGTGTGAAGAGGTTGCCCACTCCGGCAACCCAGGGATTTGTGGGTTCGTTCACGATTACGTCATACTTCTTAGGGGTCATCGCAACGAGCGTCCGTGCATCTTCTATGATGAGTTTGAACCGCGGGTTCTTACGCACTGAGTAGTTGACGCCATCAAAATACCGGAGCGCATTTGCAACAGCGGGCGAGATCTCAACGCAGTCTACACGGACACTGGGGTGCGTAAGGGCAGCACCGGCACTTGCTCCTGTCCCAAGCCCAACAATCAGTACTTCTTCCGGATGGGGGTGGAACATGAGTGGGATTTGAGCTACCAGTTTCTGTGTCACCATGTCAGACCAGGCAGTGCCGTCAGGTTTGCCGTTGATTAGAAGTATTGTGTCCATGACAAGTTGCGGTCCCGTGGGCGAAACGGTTACGGCCACATTTGCGCTGCCGTCCTCATCGGCAAATAGAACCTTGCAATCTTCAAGCGAAACCAGATAGGCGCCCCAGGTGTCTGGCGCTCCTCCCCTTAATCGGAACGTCCCTTTCACCATTGCAACTGGATTCCAGGGCGGGTTCGCAAGCATAGTCCCCAGCACGACAATTGATCCGACAGTCGCCAATGTCCATCGTCGGCGAGTGCCTGAGTAAATTATCATGAGTGCAGCAACCAGGAGGTTCCCAATTAGTGCCACATGAAGCGATGCACGAAGCCCCATGGAGGGAATCAGGACGAGACCAGTGAGTAGAGAGCCTGCAAGAGTACCAAATGTGTTTGCTCCGTAGACAAAGCCTGTGTCTCGCCCAATGCCTTCGTCAGGTCTGGTCACCGCCTTGATCGCAAGAGGAAGCGTCATCCCGAAGAAGAAGGTCGGTATGAGCATAACTAGGAAGCACAGCGAGTACTTCATCAGGTTATGCAATCCAACCGTTTCCATGGACCATTGCAACAGGGAACTCCACTTCCAAAATATCCATGGTAGCCGTTCGTACATCGGTATGCTACCTACAATAGCCAGCGCAATTGCCAATTCGGAAATCCCAAACCAAAGGATGGGGTTGGAGCGTAGTTGTCTGATTAGGCCTACAGTCAGACTCCCAAGTGCGATGCCAGTTATGAATGCGGACAGCATTAGTGTGAACGAATAGGTAGAGCCGCCGAGGGTGACAGCGAACATGCGAATCCAGACGAGTTCATAGGTCATCGCAGTCGCGCCAGAAATGCCGATTGCAGCGTAGACTAGCTTGCTCAAAGGATGCCTCTGCTGGTTGGCTTGGCGAGTATCATTTGCCGCGGTCTTGTGATTTTGGACAAATTCGCTTGCTTGCCCGAGCAGAACTGCCACCAGACCAATTCCTACATTTGCTGCTCCGACGCACAACAGAGTTGAGGTCAAGCCTAACCATGGGACAAGCACAAAGCCCGCAAGAAGCGTCCCGCCCACTGCTCCTGCACAATTTGCCAAATAGAGCCATTCTGCTTTGTCTTCCTCCCGCTCTGTCTGAGGTTTGAAATGCTTCATCAACATGGGGAAAGTTCCACCCATTAAGAATGTAGGCAGCAACAAGGCGAGCATAGATACAGAAAGTTTTCCTATGAGTATGAGTGGACTGCCGAAGTCAAGCCCAGTGAGCGCTCCAAGCGTCGCAGCCTGAAGTTTCTTGATAAGGAACGGATACAGAATCGCATAAAGACCGATGCCAATCTCCAAATGACCGTAGGCGGCTAGACACCTTTGCACGCGGACAGTCTTCATACCTATGACCAGGCTACCCAGCGCAAGCCCGCCCATGAATGCTACAAGTACGCACATATGTGCAAGCGTAGTATTACCAATGAAGAGACAGAGGTATCTGGCCCAGGTAACCTCATAAACAAGTCCCCAAGCCCCTGAGACAATGAAGAGGAGAAATGGTAGGATGCCAAGTATCACTGACATTGAGTCTTTTTCGTGGTTGGCATCCGAGGACAATGCTCTTGTAACTCCGCCTGCCGTTCCAGTTTCCATACCGGCATGTTACTGTAAACACTGCTCGCGGTGCAACTTGAGGTCATGTCGTTTATCTAGTTGCCTTCGGAAGGCAGCGCAGTCTTGCTTTGCAGGTGCTCTTGCGAAGATGTTCTTCAGCGACTATCGAGATTGACAATGCGCAGTCTGTTTGGTAGAATGACTAATGGATGGTATTCTGGAGATGCTGCGCGGCTGGCAGGTGGCCGCGTGTGTTGCGCTTGGTTTTATTTGACAGATTGGTCTAAGGTTGGTATACTACCTGTTGCGTTCCGGTTGATTATTCCGGACGCGGGCGAATAGCTCAGTTGGGAGAGCGCTTCCCTTACAAGGAAGAGGTCACAGGTTCGAGTCCTGTTTCGCCCACCATGGATGAAGGAAGGCTTTGTAAATACAAGACCGAGACTGGTGTGTCTGAGTCTCAACTTCCGAGAGCCACAGCGGGGGTGTAGCTCAGTCGGTTAAGAGCGCCTGCCTGTCACGCAGGAGGCCGCGGGTTCGAGTCCCGTCATCCCCGCCAGTTTACGCCGGGATAGCTCAGTTGGTAGAGCAGTGGACTGAAAATCCACGTGTCCCCAGTTCGATTCTGGGTCCCGGCACCAAACCTTTTGCTCGTTGAGAGAGGGCCAGGGTGAAAGGGTGTGTGCCAGTTTGAGCCCTCTCTGGGCGGAGAGCCGACGTAGCTCAGCTGGTAGAGCAGCGCATTCGTAATGCGCGGGTCGTCCGTTCGAATCGGATCGTCGGCTCCATTTGTATTTTGCTCCGAGGACGCGGAACGTGACGTTGACCAACGTTTTGGATATCCTCCTTGACTATCCCCTCGCGCACAATTGCATGCTGGGTGGAGGTGCTTAGGCTTGCCCAGCGACCAATTCTCCATTACTAAAGCGGTAATTCCAGCGGCGGGGCATGGGACAAGGCTGAGACCAATCACGAATGTCATGCCGAAGGAACTACTTCCGCTTGGCGTTAAGCCTACCTTGCAACACATTGTCGAAGAGTTGCATGGCGTGGGAGTGACGGATATCATATTTGTGATTTCTCCACAAAAAGGTAGTATTCGTGAGTACTTTGGCAGTATTGGCTTCGGTGGTAAAGTTCGATTCTCGTATGTTATTCAAGAAGTGCAAAGGGGTCTTGCTGACGCGGTCCTTCGTGCCGAGGCTGAGGTAGCAGGTGAGCATTTCATTGTGGCACTGGGAGACACGGTCATCATTTCTGAAAGTGGCGATTTGCCTCTGAAGAGGCTTGTCGCTGCGTATCAGTCTAACCCAGCGTTCGCGGCGATCATTGTGGAAAGGGTCCCTATACGTGATTCTTACAAGTATGGGATGGTAAAGCCCAGAGCGACAACGGGGGCGGCGTTTGAAATAGACGGCGTCATTGAAAAGCCAAATGTCGGGGAGTCGCCTAGTGACTATGCGATTGGGGGGCGGTATATATTTGATCCTGGTGTATTCGACTGGATTCGACGCACACCTGTTGGGGCTCTTGGTGAGCAGCAGATCACTGATACGGTCAGAGTAGCTCTCGAGGCGGGTGAGCGTGTTTGGTGTGTGCCGGTGCAAGAAGGCGAACATAGATACGACATCGGAGACTTTAGCGTCTATTGTGAGGCGTTCATAATGGCGTGTATGACCGATCCGAATCTGTCGCCTGTAGTACAGAAACTATTGCGCGGACAGAAGTGAGATGGATTTGCGGAGGAATTTGAATTGCGCGTGCCGATAGCCGATTTGAGGGCTCAGTATGAAAGCATTCGTCCTGCGGTGCAAGAAGCCGTGCTGAACGTTATAGAAAGCGGCCGATATGTCCTAGGTGAAAATGTCGCAGCCCTTGAGCAAGAGATTGCTGAACTATGCGGTGCCAGATATGGCGTGGGTGTCGCATCGGGTACCGATGCGCTTGCTTTGTCTTTGGCGGCACTCGGTGTGAGTCCTGGTGATGAGGTAATCACGACGCCCTTCACTTTCGTAGCCACAGTGGAAGTCATCGCCCTTCTCGGGGCACGGCCTGTATTCGTGGATCTTGATCCGGTCACTTTCAACATTGATCCAGGCAAAATCGAAGACAAAATAACCGCCAGGACCAGGGTCATTATGCCGGTTCATCTCTATGGTCAAACCGCAGATATGACCCGGATACTGGATATTACCCAGTCTCGGGGCATCAAAGTTGTGTGTGACGGTGCGCAGGCAATTGGCGCCGAGCACCACGGTAAGCCCATCGGTTGTTTTGGTGACCTGGTTACATTAAGTTTCTTCCCCACAAAGAACTTGGGGGGTGCCGGCGACGGCGGAATGGTACTCACTAACGATGCCGACCTTGCGGAGAAGGTGAGATACTTGCGGGTCCACGGCAGTGACGGTACATATTCGTACAAGTGCGTTGGCTACTGCAGTCGCCTCGACGAGATCCAGGCAGCCATACTGCGGGCAAAGTTGCCTTATCTTACCACCTGGAACGAGGCACGGCGCAATAACGCGGCAGTGTACGACATGCTTCTTCGGGGCTTAGATGTGGTTTTGCCAACTGAGATGCCTTGCAATAAGCACGTCTACCATCAATATACCATCAGGAGTAAACGGCGGGACGAACTGAGAGCCTGGCTGAAGAATAATGGAATTGATACTGGTGTGTATTACCCAAGCCCGCTGCACTTGGAGCGTGCTTATCAGTATCTGGGATACACTAGAGGCGATTTTCCGCTGTGCGAAGAAGCATGCGATGAAGTACTCTCGCTTCCAGTGTTTCCAGAACTGACGGATGAACAGATCGCGCATGTAGCATTCTCGATTCGAAGATTCTTCGAGTAAGTAAGGTGGTTTGAGCGCCATGAAAGCAATGATTCTAGCCGCAGGGGTTGGGTCGAGACTCGACCCGCTGACAAGAAACGTTCCAAAGCCGATGGTTCCCATTGTGAACAAGCCTGTGATGGAGCACATTGTGGAACTGCTTGTCAGGCATGGCTGTAGAGACATTATGGTCAATCTCCACTATCTGGGTGACCAGATTGAGCAACACTTCGGCGATGGATCGAAATGGGGTGTGAAAATCCGCTATTCTCATGAGGATCGCCTCTGGGGCGATGCCGGAAGTGTAAAGAGATGCGAGGCTTTCTTCGACAGGACATTCATTGTAATCGGCGGCGATGATCTCGCAGATATGGATCTTAGTTATCTGGTCAAAATGCACAGGGAGAGAAAGGCGATCTGTACATTGGGGCTATCGCTGGTTGACGACCCATCAGAATATGGCATTGCCCTTGTGAATGACCGCGGTAGGATAACCCGCTTCCTTGAGAAACCAAGAGGTGAAAGGATATTCAGCAACCTGGCGAATACCGGGATTTATGTGTTCGAACCATCCGTGCTTGAACTCATACCAAAGGACCAGTTCTTTGGTTTTGGTCACAATCTTTTCCCGCTATTGCTTGAGCGCAAGTACCGCTTCTACGGATGTCTCACTCCCGGCTATTGGCGTGATGTTGGTAACCTCAGGCAATATCAGGAAACACACAACGATGCGTTACGAGGCAGGGTAAAGGTCCAGTTCCCACTGCCTGAAATTCGAAAATACGTGTGGATGGGAAACAATGTCCGCATCGCTAAGTCTGCTGAGATCGGCTATCCTGTAGTCATTGGTCACAACTGTGTTATTGAAGAGAATGCTCGCGTACTCGAAAACAGCGTATTGGGAGACAATTGTGTCGTGGAGCGAGACGCGGTTGTAAAAGAGAGTATACTTTGGGAAGGGGCACGTGTCATGGAAAAAACAGTGCTCGAACGATGTGTGGTTGGAAAAGGTTGCCAGGTGAAATCAAATGCAGCTGTTTTCGATGGCGTCATCATTGACCCCAACAGGCACTAGGATTCACTCTTTAGGAGAGACCCAATGGTATCACATGATGTGAAGGACTTGAATCTAGCATCCGCTGGCAGGCTGAGGATCGAATGGTCTGAGCAGTTTATGCCTGTTCTCAGGATGATTAGGGCGCGATTTGAAAAAGAAAAGCCTCTGCAGGGAGTTACTCTGGTTGCATGTCTCCATATCACCACAGAAACAGCGAACCTGGCCAAGACTTTGAAGGCTGGGGGAGCGCGGCTTGCATTGTGTGCGTCGAACCCTTTATCTACTCAGGATGACGTAGCCGCTTCACTTGTTGTTGACTACGAGATTCCGACTTTCGCGATCAAGGGCGAAGATCGAGACACGTATTACCGGCATATCCAGTCTGCATTGGATTTTGGACCAAACATTACCATGGACGACGGAGCTGACACTGTCTCGGTTATTCATGCCGAGCGTAAGGAACTGGCAGAAAATATTATCGGCGGCACAGAGGAAACCACGACCGGTGTGATTCGTCTTCGGGCTATGGAGCGGGATGGCGTCCTCAGGTATCCGATCATTGCTGTGAATGATGCGGACACAAAGCACATGTTTGACAACCGGTATGGTACTGGGCAAAGTACGATTGATGGGATCCTGCGTGCTACCAATCTCCTTATGGCTGGATCTGTGGTGGTCGTTTGTGGGTATGGTTGGTGCGGTCGAGGAGTGGCTATGCGTGCAGCAGGAATGGGAGCAAGGGTTGTAGTGACGGAAGTCGATCCTCTGAGAGCACTCGAGGCAGTTATGGATGGCTACGACGTCATGCCAATTGCGGAGGCAGCAAAGGTTGGTGATGTCTTCTGCACGGTGACTGGTGACATCCACGTCATTCGCAAGGAACACTACCTGGCGATGAAGGACGGCGCAATCGTGGCGAACTCTGGTCATTTCAATGTCGAATTAGACCTAGACGCCTTGGCTGAGATAGCAGTCAGGAGAAGGCAGATCCGGGAGCACGTCGAGGAATTTGTGGTTGCGGATGGCAAGCGGATCTTTGTTCTTGGCGAGGGACGGCTGATCAATCTTGCTGCAGCAGAGGGACATCCTGCCACGGTAATGGACATGAGTTTTGCCAACCAGGCTCTTTGCGCGGAGTACATGGTCAAACACGCGTCGGAACTTGAGCGGAAAGTCTATCCGGTACCAAAGTCCATTGATAGGCAGATCGCTCGTCTGAAATTGGACGCTATGGGGATTCGAATTGATAGTTTGACAGAGGAACAAGCAGAGTACCTTTCTTCGTGGGAAATGGGGACCTGATTGCTGAATGGTAGGTAGCGGTATTGCGCGTATACAGATTCTCGGTGTGGGAATTGACGACGTAGACACAGAGACAGCACTCGACATAATTGACGGGTTCATTCGCACCCGCAAACCTCGGATCGTCGTTACAGCAGATTCCTCCGGAATTGTCTTGGCTCACAAAGACCCAGAACTAATGGAAATCATGAATTCTGCCGACCTGGTCACGCCCGATAGTTTTGGGATATTGTGGGCTGCACGTCGCCAGGGGACACCACTAAAAGAAAGGGTCTCCGGTATAGACATGGTAAATCTGTTGTGCGAGCGAGGGGCACAATCTGGATACAGGATCTTCCTTCTGGGTGCCGCGCCCGGCGTGGCTGATGCTGCCGCGGAAAATCTGCGGCGCCAGCATCCAGGCTTAAACATCGTCGGTACGCATCACGGCTTCTTTCGCGATGAAGATAATCCAGGAGTAGTGGAGCAAGTAAGGTCACGTAAACCGGATATTCTTTTTGTGGCGCTGGGAATCCCAAAGCAAGAGAAGTGGATTGCAAGGCATAAGGAAGAACTTGAAGTACCTGTTTCGATGGGTGTCGGCGGCAGTCTTGATGTGATAGCGGGAAAGGTGCCTCGCGCGCCAAAGTGGATGCAGGATCATGGACTAGAATGGGCGTTTCGCTTGTATAGCAATCCACGGAAAATCGGCAAGGTGCTCACATTGCCCCGCTTTGTGTATATGGTTTTGCGGTCTGGGAAACGGAGAGTCAGGAGGGCAGTTTAGCGTTGGCGATGTCCGCATCTGGAAGTCCAGTAATGATTGTCGGAAGCGTAGCACTCGACAGCGTCAGGACACCTTTCGGGGAGGTTACCGAGGAACTCGGTGGTGCTGCTGTCTATTCAGCGGTGGCTGCCAGTTACTTTGCACCAGTGCAACTCGTCGGCGTCGTGGGGACCGATTTTCCTGAGGAACATGTCAGTTTCCTGGCGAGCAGAAATATCGATCTTAGGGGCTTGCAGAGGGCAGAAGGTCCCACATTTCGTTGGGCAGGTGAATACGAATATGATGTCAACAAGCGGCGCACTCTAAAGACAGAACTAAATGTTTTCGAGTGTTTTCGTCCACATATCCCTGATCCTTACAGGGACGCGCAGTACGTGTTTCTGGCGAACATTGACCCCTGCCTCCAAATGGAAGTCCTCAGCCAGGTCAGAAATCCGAAACTGATCATGTGTGACACAATGAATTTTTGGATTGAATCGAAGCGCGATGCGTTATTAGAAGTTCTCAAACGCGTGGATGTGGTGTTCATGAACGACGAGGAAGTGCGCCAACTCTTCGATACGCCAAGCATAGTCAAGGCTGCCCATGAGGTGAGGAATCTGGGACCGTCAGTCGTCGTGATCAAGAAGGGCGAGCATGGTGCGCTCATGATAACTGATGGCGCACATTTTTCAGCGCCATCCTACCCTTGCGAAGAGGTAGTAGACCCTACTGGAGCAGGTGACACTTTCGCTGGTGGATTCATCGGGTACGTCGCCTCAACGGATGACTATAGCGAGGCAAACCTTCGCAAGGCTGTTATCTACGGGAGTGCGCTTGCGTCTTTCTGCGTCGAAGACTTCAGTCTCCGACGTCTAGCCAGGCTGACCATACCTCAGATTGCTGAGCGCTATTGTGAGTTCAAGAACATGTCTTTCTTCGAACCCATTTAGTGTTTAGCGGTCTGCAGAAGCCATTTGTAGAGTGAGTTGCATGTGGGGGCTTCATCACAGAACCAAGACCGGTAACTGGGCGTAAAAAGTGGGCATACTGCAGGAGTTCTACGAAGGGCTACTCGATCTTATATTTCCGACAAAGTGCGTCACGTGTGGCGGAATTGCCCTCGACTACATCTGTGAAGAGTGCATGAAATACGTGGTTCCGGTTCCACAGCCTATTTGCCAAAGATGCGGACATACGCTTCATGGTCAAAACTGTGCCAATTGCTCAGAACTTCCGAAGTCATTTACCAGAGGTCGTGCAGCAGGGGAATATGTAGGTGTGCTCAGGGAAGCAATCCATCAATTTAAGTACAATGGACTTCGTCCTCTTGGGCGCCCGCTTGGCGACCTGATGTATAGGTGCCTTATCAATGACGCCAGTATCCCATGGAAACATTGCGATTTCATTGTACCGGTGCCGATTCATGCGATTAGGTATCGGCTCAGGGGCTATAACCAGAGTGAACTCCTGGCAAAACGTGTGTCGGAATTGACAGGACTTCCACTTGAAACGAGTGCGATCGTACGGACGGTGTACACCCGTCCGCAGGTTGAACTAACAAGGGAAGAGCGGAGAGAAAACATTCGAGGAGCATTCGCTATTGTTGATAATCACGTAATCAATGGCGCCAATGTCCTTTTGATAGACGACGTGGCCACGACATGTTCGACTGTCCACGAGGCAAGCCTTTCTTTGCTTCAGGCTGGTGCCGCTCGCGTCTACTTTCTGTGTGTTGCGTTTGGAGCGTAGTCCCCGCATTGACCGAATACTCCGTCCTACCATATACTGAGTCCGGGGTGAAACATGTCGCAGTTTTGGTATGCCGACTTAGGTCGCGTGCGGTATTCGGAGTGTCTAACTACTCAGCACAAGATTGCCGAAGCGCGCAGGAGGGGTGAAATCCCAGATGTGTTGCTTCTTTTAGAACACACACCTGTCATCACCTTTGGTCGGGCAGGTGGCAGTAAAAGCCTCCTTGCCTCACCTGAAGAACTGCGGCGAGAGGGTATCGAAGTATTCCACACGGACCGGGGAGGTGACGCCACGTACCACGGTCCCGGACAACTCGTTGGCTATCCCATATTTGACTTGACCGAACACGGCAGGGACGTCCACCTTTTCCTGCGGAAGATTGAGCAGGCAATCGTTGCTTGTCTCCTGGAGTTCGGAATATCTGCCGGCACCCGTCCGGGGCTCACGGGGGTCTGGGTACGGGATGAGAAGATATGCTCCATTGGAATCGCGGTACGCCGGTGGATAAGTTACCATGGATTCGCGCTGAACGTAAATCCGAATTTTAATCATTGGTCGCTTCTGCACCCGTGCGGACTGATTGGTTGCAGGGTAACCTCAATCGAACGTTTGATCGGGCACGATCCGGAGATGGAACTAGTCAAGGAGACTGTGGTGGAGAGTTTTGCGAGGGTCTTCAATATGGCTCATGTCGCTGTCGAACGAGAGTTGCTTCCTATTGCGACAGCGGTCGGAGAACGGTCATGACACGCATTCCCGAATGGCTGACGGTCAAATTGCCCAAGAAAGGTACTTTCGAAGAGGTGGCTCAACGTCTGAGGGCGCTGGGCGTCAATACGGTTTGCGAAAACGCAAGTTGTCCTAATATTGGTGAATGCTTCTCCAAGAAGACAGCGACGTTTATGATTCTTGGCAATGTTTGTACCCGTAATTGTGGTTTCTGCGGTGTAAGCCACGGAAAGCCGCAGCCGGTTGATGCTGACGAACCAGAGCGCGTGGCAAAGGCTGCCTCTGTGCTTGGTCTGCGTTATGTGGTGATCACCTCAGTCACACGTGACGATTTGCCAGACGGTGGTGCCTCCCATTTTGCCCGAACCATAACGACGCTTAAGAGATGTATTCCCGATGTGAAGGTTGAAGTGCTCGTGCCTGACTTCAAAGGCGATACCCTGGCACTTCAGCGTGTATTGGATGCCGAACCCTTTGTGTTGAACCATAATGTTGAGACAGTGCCAAGGCTTTATCCGATAGTCAGACCTGAGGCTGACTATTGGCGCTCGCTGAAACTCCTTGAAACCGCCCGGCGGCTCCAGCCGTCTATACATACGAAATCTGGCATAATGCTGGGACTCGGCGAGTCTAGGGATGAGGTTGTTCAGGTACTGCGAGACCTTCGGAGAGTAGGTTGCGACTTTGTTACAATTGGGCAATATTTGCGACCCTCGCGGTCAAATCTCCCTGTGTTTGAATATGTTCCCCCGCCGACGTTTGAAGAGTATCACGCGATTGCCAGCGATTTGGGCTTCGAACACGTGGCGTCCGGTCCGTTTGTACGAAGTTCATACCACGCAAGCGAGGCATGGGGGCCGGTTGACAACCAGGATGTATGAACGGTCTCGCCACAGGCTCTGTTCCGCCACCGGGTAATCTTATGGGCAAAGCCAGGAGAATCAGTCTTTTTGTCACCCTAGTGCCTATCTTGGTGATGACAGGCATTGCGGTCGTGCTGGTCATGACACGCATGCAAGTGGCAGTCGGGCAACTGGAAAAGGTCGTCAATACCGAGGCATCGGCGCTCCTGCGGGCTGACGTCTCGACCGGAAAACTTAATATCTCACCTAGTGGAGTCTTGCACCTCCAAGACATAGTGATACGGCAACCCGGGGCGACAGATCATCCGATAATTGTGATTCCCCAGATGAATGTCGGATTCAGGCTGATTGACGTCGTGTTGCGCCGCGCTGAGCCCATGCAAAGCATAGACTGGGTGGAAATGAAGTCACCCAAAGTCTACATTGAGCGATACAGGAATGGCCGGTGGAACATCTCAGATCTTCTCAAACCAACTGCCAGACGTCGTCCGCTGAAATTCAGTGGCGTGATAATGGTGCATCAGGGACAGGTTCGTATCCGCGACTTCGCATACAGCACACACCGCGCCGAGACAAATGTCATTAAGAATCTCGACGCACGTCTTGATATGACCACTGAGCATACCGGGGTTTTCGGAATCAGCGCAGAGGCTCAGCGCGACCGATTAGGGCGGGTTGTGATTCGCGGAAGGTATCGTTTGGACACAGGGGCGTTTCGATTGGGATTGGAAGCGCAGAACGCAGACCTCGCCTATTGGTCGAGGTACCCGAGACATATCCGCTTCTTGACTTTTGATTCTGGAAAGGCTGACGTCCAGGCAGAAGTGAGCAATGATAGGCGCGGGAAACTGGGGTATCGGGGAGTCCTTAACCTGCGGGACGCCAAAACGCGCTTTGCTGCTCTTCCGCGCCCCATCACGCACGTAAACGGCAGAGTTTTCGCGCGAAACGATAGGTTTCGCCTCGACGCTAGAGGTCGGCTCGGTTCGACGCCATTCTCAGTCTATGGAGATGTCGCCGGATTACATAGGCCGAATATCCTGCTCGAGTTTAATTCTGGCTCGGCGAACCTTCGTGAGCTCTTCTCATTTTTTAGACATTCATTCGAAATGAAGTCGTTGAAGATCCCCTATCCTGGGCGGTGCCGGATTGTTGCCCGGGGACCCTCACACAGCCCGAGGGTTGAGTTTGAGATGCATGTTCCTTTGGTTGCCAAAGGTCAGTTTTCTGCGCAAGAGGTAAAGGCCGTCGGGGAATACTTCCGAGGTCGAATAAGTCTGAGACAGATTAGTGGGCAAGCACTAGGTGGGCACATCTTTGGTGCAGGCTGGGTTGCCGGCAACCGATTCGAGTTGCAAGGCACTGTTTCGAAACTTGAAATGGGTCATGTGCCCTATTTGGCAGAGCGCGGTTTTTCCGGTGCCACTGCGGGGCGATTCTGTGCATACCGCGGAGACGACGGTACGCGGCTTGACTATGTTGGTGGCATCAGGGTTGGTTCACTGAAGGGCGTGAAGTTCAGCGAAGCCAACGTTTCTGCCACATACTCGAATGACGTACTCTGGCTAGAGGAGGTCAGTGCTAGGGTGATGGGCGGCCTCGTGGCTGCATCCGGTATGGTGCACAAGGATGGAACGCTCAGTCTAGACGTCTCGGGCGCAGATATTGACCTGGCAACTTTGCAGAAGAGATATTGGCGCGAAGACACGCAAGGCAGGTTGTACTTTGCTGGTAGAATTGGTGGCACACTCGACAATCCCTTATATGAGGGTCGAGCCGAGGCTCAGCCAGTCAGGATCCGTGATGTTAGCATGGAGCGCGCGGATGCCAAGTTTGCGGCGAGCCGTGCGCTGTTGAATTTACATGAATTGAAAATTTACAAACTTCCAGGCGATGTGACGGTTTCTGGAATCGTACACTCGCCAATGAACGAAAACCGCGGGCTCAAACTTACCGTGAAAGTTGCTGATCTCCGAGTGGGTCCATTACTTCGGGATCTGAAGTCAGAGATTGATGCCGATGGTGAACTTTCTGCTGAAATAGCCCTCGATGGCTCGACGCAAAGACCTGTCGCGTCGGGAGAAATACACATGGCAAACGCTTGCATAGCCGGTCATGAAGTTGACAATCTTCGGGCGGCTTTCGACTACGGAAAAGAAACGTTGACTGTGTCGGAGTTATCACTGCAGGCTGGTATGGCATCAGTACTGGGAAGCGGGGAACTGAAAAGGGATGGTACTTTGCAGGGTGAGTTTGTTGCAAGCCGCGTGCCGATAGCCGACTTTGCAAGGTCAGCGAGCGATTACCTACAAGTCTCGGGCGAGGCCAACGTGCGTGGCACAATCAGCGGCAAAGCCAAGAAACCAGATATCGTGCTCAGGTTCGACGCAAAGCCGTTCAAGGTCAATGGGGAGACGTTGGGCGAGATGTCTGGCACGGTTCTGGTACAAGACGGGCGGCACATGGTCTCAGGGGTAACGGTGTCCGATAGCGACTCATTATACAGGATCGCCAATCTGGACTATTCGAAAGAGACCCAGGAATTGAGTCTAGAAGGAACTCTGACAGGTGGAAGCGTGAGCAGGCTTCTGCGAATGTTCGAGCGAAGTGCGGCATTCCAGTCGCGAAAGCGACTCAGCAAATTGATGGACGCAATTCCAAAGCCTGTAGATGGAAAAGTTGACGGGACTATCAAAGGCTCGGTGCATTTTGCGGGTGACAAGGTCAGTCCTGACCTTTCCTGGGATCTCACATTTAGAGATTTGAGATCAGGTACGGGTGATTTCGAAAAGGCGGAAATGAGGGGCGCGTGGAAGGGTGAGTTGACCCGACTCGATTACTTTAAGGCGATAAGTGGGGATACGAGCATCTCGGCAAGCGGGGCTATCGGACCGAGCCGCCAGTTGACCTTGAACTTCGATGCGCATCATGTACAAATTAGTTCTGTTGGTAAGTGGTTGGGCATGCGCGATAACCTTTCCGGGATTGGAGACGTAACAATAGTAGCGAGTGGAACGACTCTGAATCCGGTTGGGCAGGCATCAATCGAGATCACGAATCCTTCGATAGGTCCTACCAAGTTTCATGGTTTAAGGGTAAGGCTTTCAACCGGTGAAACCCTGCCCGTGGGCTCAGGTGTCCAGCCGCTCAGGATTGACGAACTCACGCTGGTTTTGGCAACAAAGGAACTTACAGCGTCGGGTGTCATGCCGGTGGAATGGCGTAATCTGACGATACCTGAGCAAGGGGATTTATCACTCAAAGCAGATTTCGACAGCGCTTTGCTTGACCTGCTTCCTGTCTTCACCACAGCGGTTGAAAAGGAGAGTATTGGCGGAAGCGTTGCAGGATCTGTGTCCATCTCAGTGCCTATTGGTGGAGGAAGACCTAAATCGCCGACTACTACGGGGAGCGTAGTGTGGAAAGATGGACGAGTTCGTCTTGCCGGCGTTGATACCGAGTTCCGAAATATGGATCTGCGATGCTCCCTTGACGGGGATACGATACGAATAGATGACTTCAGCGGTTTATCGTCGCAAGGTGGCAACTTTGCACTTTCCGGGGAGATTAAGCTCACAGAACAGGCGCCGAAACTGAATCTAGCATTGAGGACCTCGGATCTAGGTCTTTCCTGGAACAACCTAACCAAGGCTTACCATGAAAAAGTAAGTTGTGCACTTGACTGCAATGTTTCTGTCACCGGGCAGCCAAGAAGCCCATTGGTGCACGGTACGATAGGAGTGAGAAAAGGGACAATTGACCTTACGGCGAAACGCTCGGAGGTGCCGGTTAAACGTGGGCGTGCATTTGATCCCCACTTCGGGGAAACAGAGAATCCTCTTCGAGTGACGGTTGGTAGGGACGTTGAACTAAAATCTGGCATAGTGCGTACGCCTATTCGCGGAGACTTGGTTGTTTATGGTTCACTATCTAACCCTTACGTGGAAGGGCGTCTTGATATGTCAGGCGGCACGATTCACTTCCCTGCACGTACACTTCGCATCCAACCAGCGAGTGTGATGACGGTGCAGTATCGTCCGCCCACGGTTAGCGGCGCAGGGCAGGAGCAACCTCGTCCACCTGCTGTTGTGGTGGATATGAAAGCCCAGGGAAGAGTGATTGCGATGTCAGGGTTGGGCAGGCGTAAACAATACACTGTGACAATGGTGGCTTCAGGACCACTGGACAGCCTTCGACCCAGTTTCACATCATCGCCGGCGGGTTTGTCGGAACAGCAGATACTGGCATTGCTAACGGGGCAGTATGAAATAGGACGGGTGCTTATGGCGGAGTCAGGAGAAGAAGTCAGCCGCGGCCTGTCTAGTCTTTTTTCGACAGCGATGAGCCCGATGGTCTTTGAGCCGATAGGGGAGGCACTTGGCGCCGCCCTTGGATTTGAAGAGTTCGCTCTGGAAGGAGGGTATCAAGAGCCCCTTCAACTTAGTATTACCGATCAACTAACAGGACCGCTTTACATTACCTATACGTCTTCTCTCGGTGCCCGTCCAGACTATGCAGACTCCCGGTATGAATTGAGGCTGGAGTACAGATTCCCACGTGGTGTCGAACTAGGATTAATAACGAATGAGCAGAAGGAGGTCAGCATTCAGTTGGAAGGTAGACTCAGGTTTTGACTAGTCCGGGATGCAGAATTAGTTCGTCCTGCTACAAAGGGATGATTGCCGTACATGGCGAACAATGGTTATAGTATACTCTTGAAAAGGGAAAGAGCAACAGTTTGCGGACTGAAGGCGGTGGGGTCCGGCGTTGAGTGGCTCACGCTCCTAATGATACTAGGGGACAGTTTGCGGTGCACATCGCCGGACGAACCAAGGAGCAGGGATGTCGTTGACTCAGAGAGCCTTCCAGACTTTGAGATATTGCTTAAGCGATACCATAAGAAAATATTCAGCCTCATTTATCGTTTGGTTGGTGATCCAGAGGAAGTAGCAGATCTCACGCAAGAGACATTTGTCAGAGCCTACAAGGCGTACCCGAAATTTAAGGGGAATCCATCCGCGATTTACCCATGGCTATGCCGCATTGCGGTGAACAGTTGCAAGAATAGGTTTAAGCGATTAAGTAGCCGAGAAAAACGTGAATTGCTCTTGCTTGACGGGGCGACTGGAGAGGCAGATGAAACTCTGTCAATAGAAGTAGCCCATTCTACTACTGACCCTGTCAGCGCGATAGAGCGTTGCGAACTTGAGGGGAAGATTCAGGAGGCAATTCAAGCGCTATCACCGGAGTACCGAACAGTTGTGGTACTGCGAGATATGCACGGTCTGAGCTATCAAGAAATTGCAGATACAACTGGGCTCAGCATTGAGTTGGTGAAGGTGCGTTTGTTTAGGGCGAGGAATATACTCCGCAGACGGCTAGCATCGTACGTCATGGAGTAGAACCTATTGGGCCCCACAAGACTTAGAGAATTAGGAGGAAGGTTGGTAAAGCCATGTCTGTTAGAACAAAAGTTGTTGCGGTAACTGCATTTGCGCTTTTACTTGGCTTGATGGCTCACTTGACTGCATATGCCCAGAACGAGCCACAAATAGTTGAGGTAAACGTGACAGGCAATGACAGGATTTCAAAAGATGCCATACTGGCGGTGGTGAACCTGAAGCCAGGCATGCCGTATAACGAAAAGGATGTCGAGGATGCACGCAATGCAATCCAGAACATGGGATACTTTGAACGAGTGATAGTGGGGAAGGAGACTGTGGAAGGCGGCGTCAAAATTGTCTTTACAGTCGTTGAGAATCCAGTCGTCAAAGAAATCAAGGTGACTGGGAATACTGCTATCCCAACCGAAAAGATTCTGAGTCTGATGAGGACGTCGGTAGGCAATGTTCTCAACACAAACACGCTTGAGCAGGACATTGAGGCGATCCGCAAGTACTACTTGGAGAAACGGTACATTGCCAGCGTTACCGAGCAAGTCGGAATAGACCCACAGACTGGTGTACTGACAGTGCCAATCCAGGAGGCTATAGTTGAGGCGATTAAGATAACTGGAAATAAGAAGACAAAAGACTATGTTATTCTCCGAGAAATGAAGTTGAAGCCTGGCGATTTGTACAATGGCGAGGTTCTTGCGAAAGACATAATGCGGATTTACGACCTTGGAATATTCAATAGAGAGAATGCGCCGCCGTATGAACTTCAGCCTGGTTCGGATGTCAACAAAGTCATAGTAGTCATACCCGTAAATGAGTTAAAAACCGGCGAGGTATCGCTGGGGTTCGGATACAGTTCAAAGTCTGGACTGGTCGGACAGGCAAGTGTCACGGAGAAAAACTTCCGTGGCCGAGGTCAGGCAGTGAGTGTTGTTGGTGAGGTCGGAGGTAGGGACGGCGGGAACAGTTATGAGTTAAGTTTTTATGAGCCGTGGTTGGACAGAAATCATACCTCACTCAACGTGAGTGTGTACAACAAACTTTACTATAGATTTAGTTCCAGCATCCTCACCACGACCACGGATGAGTACTACGATGAGCGAAGAAAAGGTGGGAGCCTAACCTTCAGTCGTCCAATGGGGGAGTTGAGCCGAGGGTTTGTGACTTTGAGAAGCGAGTCTGTGGACATCCCGGAAGCATTGACAACCTCACCTTTGGACGCGAATGTTTTTAGAGATGGATCAGTGACCAGTGGGACTTTGAGGTTCGCGCATGATCGTCGTGATTCCATCCTTGAGCCCGCATACGGGTCATACACATCTTATGCAATTGAAGTCGGATCCGCGGACCAACCCGCAGTTGATTTTGCCGATGCCGAACTGCAAGACCTACCGGCTGTAAAGGGTACTTTCACCAAATACAGCATCGACTATCGTCGGTACTTCAGCAGAGGTGGACCCCAGAAGGAACTTGGAGAAAACCGCAGAGTGCTTGCTCTAAGATTTATGGCAGGCAGTATAAGCGGTGAGATTCCTTTCTTTGAGCAGTACTTTGTAGGGGGAGCAGAGACCCTTCGCGGGTTCAGGGAGGACCGTTTCTGGGGCAAGAACATGTTCGTTTTTACAACAGAGTACAGATTCCCGCTCGGTGGGTCGAGTTTAAAGGGAGTTCTTTTCGTTGATGTCGGTGATGCCTGGGGTGCAGAGGGGAATTTCCTCAATGTGCCGGTTTTTGGTACCGAGTTCAAGCAGCACGAGAAAATTGATCCTCAGGTGGGTTACGGGCTGGGGATAAGAGTAGTGACGCCGGTGGGTCTCCTGCGACTTGACTATGGATTTAGCAGCGAGGGCTCAAGGGCGCACTTCAGCCTCGGGCATATATTTTAGTATCAAACGTCATCCATATCCTTGTGGGGTGATTTGTCGTCTGCTATAATCTTCCAGTCAAGATGATAGTAGACTGGGTCCATCGGGTTTTACTTTTTCTTAAAATCGAAAGGAGTTATTCAATGCTAAGGTCATGCGGGATTGCAATGCTGAGTCTAGTTGCTATCGGTCTTTGTTTTTCTGCTATTGGTGCGGCGTGGAGCGCAGAAACAAAGGCACCAATACTGCTCGGAACGGTGGATATTGATAAAGCATATCAGGGCTACGAAAGGAGTGCCTCGATTAAGAACGAACTGCAGGCAGCGTACGAGAAAGCCCAACTCAAACTCGACTTGATGAAAGCAAACAAACTACTTAATTCGAGTGAGATAGACGAACTTCTTACATTAAGCACTAAGCCCAAGCAAACAGATGCAGACAAAGCCCGAATTGATGCTCTTTTGGCCGAGTCGAAGAAGCGGGACGAAGAGCTTCAGAACCTTGAGCAGAAGAAAGATGCTACCGATGAGGAGAAGAAGAGGCTTCAGGAACTCACTGACCAGCGGAAGCAGGCTGAAGAGGCGTATCGGAAATCTTACGAACAACTTCAAAGTGAACTGAACGCAAAAGAAGCCCAACTTTTGACAAGCGCCAAGAAGGATATTGTAGACGCAGTGGCTGCCGTGGCGAAAGAAAAAGGTATCCAGATTATTCTGAATCGGAGCATCGGGGTGAATGATTTCGTAATATACTCAGCGGTAGATATCACTGATGACGTGATCAAGAAACTCAACAAGAAGTAGCAAAAATGCGTTGCTTTTTGCGATTTTGTTGCCTCCTACTGGTCTTGGTAATGTGTGGAGGTTGCACAGGTCTGATTCGGATGGAGCATTGCCGTCGTGCAGGTGAGCAAGTGCGGCAGTCTCCTTTAGATTTGCAAGGTCTCAGGGTGAACGTTGAGTGGCCGAGGCGACAGATTGCACCTATTGCAGGGCTGTCGCAAAACAAAGTTGTTTTGAATCCATCAGGCGCAGGGAGGCACGTGTCTAGTAGGTTTAGTGAGATCGCTCGTAGGACATCGGAAATGCGCGCAGAGTGGGAGAAGCAGCGGCCTGACAACGCGGAACCGACACGTGCGATGGAGTCGGAAGGTACGCTCTCTCTTTCCAAGGGTCGTGTATCTCCTACTATTGTACAGCCTGACCCTGCGGCATTGGTTGCAGTAGAGCGCAAGTACGCGCCTATGTTTTTGAATAGCCGGCTTCGGATCATGGCGTTGAAGAGTCAACTTGCCTCTGCCGAATCCTGGCAACAGGCAGAATTGGAAAGACGAATGCGTGAGGCAGAAGCGCAACTTAACGCAGTAGACAACGATTACCGTCGTGAGATAGAGGCCGTGCTCGGGCGCTAGTAGTAGCTTCGAGCAGTGGTACGGCACATGACGGACGTGAGAGTACAGAATGGCAGTTACCTCGACAACAAAGACTCTAAAGGAACTTGCGGAGCTTGTTGGCGGGGAGATATGCGGTGACCCCGGCACATTAATCACTGGCGCCGCAGATATTTCTGATGCCGGTCCCGGCGACGTAGTCTTCGCGGAGAGCCCCAAACACCTAGCGGAAGCGATGCGATCGAACGCATCGGCAATCATATCTGGACCTGACGCCAAATCCGACGCTAAGCCCTTGATTAAGGTTTCAGAACCCCGCTACGCATTTGCTCGGGTGCTGGAGGCGTTTTCCACCGTAACGCAGCCTGAGCCAGGGATTCACCCGACAAGTTGCATTGGAGAAGGTGTTTCTCTAGGTGAGGGGGTTTCGGTTGGTTACAATGTTTACGTAGGCAATGATGTTGTCCTTGGCAATGGAGTCGTGCTTCATCCTTTTGTTTGCATAAAGGATGGTGCAAAATTGGGAGACCAATGTGTGATCCACCCGTTTGTCTCCATATATGAGAGGGTTGAAATAGGCAACCGGGTGATCATACACAGCGGCTCGGTAATCGGGGCAGATGGTTTCGGATATACCAAGGTCGGCGACCGTCACTATAAGATCCCGCAGATCGGCACAGTGGTTATCGGCGACGACGTGGAGATTGGCGCAAACGTCACCATTGACCGTGCTCGGACCGGTAGGACTGAGATAGGGCGAGGGACAAAAATTGATAACCTTGTACACATAGCGCATAATTGCACCATCGGTGAAAACTGCATTATCGTTGGTCAAGTGGGTATGTCTGGCAGTGTTCGGGTGGGTAATCGGGTGATAATAGCGGGTCAGGCAGGCATTAAGGATCACGTCTCGATCGGTGACGACGCCATCGTTTGTGCGCGATCGGGAATAATAGGTGATATTCCTGCAAACTCCTTTGTTTCCGGCTATCCTGCCGGTCCTCATAGAGAACAAATGCGGATGCATGCCGCTCTTCAGAGACTCCCAGAGCTCTTAAAGCAGGTGCGTGACCTCGAGCAGCGTGTCAGAGAATTGGAAAAAGATTTGGAATAATGCCCGCGTCGAACACTTTGAAAACCGAAGTCGCGTTTGGTGGAATCGGTCTGCACACTGGAGCAGAATGTAGGGTGGTCATCAGACCCGCTTCTGTAGGGACTGGCATAAAGTTCCTCACGCCCTCAGGTGAGATACCAGCGGTATCAGAGAATGTGGTATCAACAGAGCGAGGTACGGTTCTCGGACTTGGTGAGGCGAGGATCTCCACAGTAGAGCATATCCTTTCGGCTCTCGTCGGAATGGGGATTGACGACGCAGAAATCGAGGTGACCGGTCCGGAGATACCTGTGTGTGACGGCAGTGCACTGCCATTTGTAGAATTAATCGAGACAGCGGGTATTGAGGTGCGTGAAGCAGAACGTTGGCATATTGAGGTGACTGAGCCCGTGTGGGTCTCGGGGGACGGCGGAAGGTACGTTGTAGCGAGTGCAGGCGATCCGTACCGAATTACTGGTATAATCTCATTTCAACATCCTATGATTGGCGAGCAGTCAGGCAGTTTTCAGGTGGACCCTGAGACATACAAAATGGAGATTGCCCCAGCCAGAACCTTCTGCACATCGGATGAAGTGCGTGGTATAATGGCAAAAGGGCTGGGCAAGGGTGGAAACGACGAGAATGTGGTGATCGTGGAGGAAAAAGGTTACTCGTCACCGCTTCGTTATGGGGATGAGTTTTTGCGTCACAAGATCCTAGATCTGATCGGCGACCTAGCACTGGTTGGCAGGAGGCTTCGGGCGCATGTATTTGCTATCAAGTCTGGCCACACGCTCAACGTAGCGTTGGCGGCCAGAATAAGGGAACTTTGCGAAAGTCTGCGGGAAGGAGGGTAATGTCATGCTGGATGTAGAGGACATACGAGCAATACTCCCCCACCGCTATCCATTCTTGTTGGTGGATAAGATCCTGGAGTTGGACCCGGGGAAGCGAGCCGTAGGTCTCAAGAATGTCACGATTAACGAAGGATTCTTTGAGGGACACTTTCCAGGACATGCTGTGATGCCAGGTGTGCTTGTCCTCGAGGCAATGGCACAGGTGGGTGGTGTTTTGCTCTTGTCCATGACCGGCAATGAAGGCAAGTTGGCATATTTTGGCGGTATGGACAAGGTGCGCTTTCGGAAGACTGTCAGGCCAGGAGATGCGCTCATAACTGAGGTGGAACTTTTGAAGAACCGTGGTGGTGTCGGAAAAGTAAAAGTGACTGGTCGAGTCAACAATGAGATCGTAGCAGAGGGCGAATTCATTTTCGCTCTCGTTCCGAGGGATCTCAGACCTGTGGAGGAAGCAGATGAAGCCCTTGCAAAGGAGTCCGACCGAGCTCTCGTTGCCAAGTGAGCAAGACACGCCTGTATCTATGATCCATGAAACGGCTATTGTGCATCCAGATGCTCAGATTGGGCTGAATGTGCAAATAGGACCATACAGTGTGATTGGACCACACGTGGTAATTGGTGATGGAACGAGAATTGAATCTCACGTCGTGATCAAGCCCTGGACCACCATCGGAGAAAATTGCTGGATTTGCACGGGGGCTGTGCTTGGTGGCGAGCCCCAGGATGCGAAGTTCAAAGGCGAGCGAAGTTTCCTTCGAATAGGCAACCGCAACATAATACGAGAATATGTGACCATACATCGGGCCACAGGCGAAGATAATGAGACCGTTGTGGGTGACGACAATATGCTCATGGCTTATTGTCACGTAGGACACAACTGCACCTTAGGTAGCGGCATAATGATGGCTAACACTGTGGGAATCAGTGGTCACGTGGTAGTCGAAGACAAGGCAGTATTTGGCGGTTTGACAGGGGTACATCAGTTTGTGAGGATCGGAAAACTTGCAATGATTGGTGGTCACTCGAAGATCGTGCAGGATGTGCCGCCTTTTATGATGGCTGATGGTCGTCCTGCCAGGGTTTGCGAACTGAATGTGATAGGTCTCAGGCGGAATGGAGTTCCTCCAAAGTCTCGCGCTGGTCTAAGGCAGGCGTACAAACTTCTGTATCGCTCGAACTTGAACCTGTCCCAAGCCATCGAAACCATTGATAGTGAAGTAGAGCCGAGCCCGGAGCGTGACTACTTGCTCGAGTTCGTGCGAAACATCAAGTTTGGTTTCGCAGGAAGACAACTCGAGCATCGGAAATGACGCGATCTTCGCCAGAGATAGTCATGATTGCGGGTGAGGCGTCAGGCGACCTGTATGGCGCTAGCCTTGCTGATGAAATCATAAAGCGCTTGCCTGTTGCCAGGCTTTGGGGTGTGGGCGGACGGCGAATGGCAGAGGCTGGTGTCGAGGTGCATTATGACAGCTCGACATGGAGTGCGATAGGAGTGGCTGAAGGTATCAAGGTCGTCCCCCGGCTTCTAGGTGTGTTTCGGCGACTCGCAACAGAACTGATAGCAAACCCTCCGAATCTGGCGGTGCTCATAGACTTTGGATTTTTCAACGTGCGGCTTGGCAAGAGGCTGAAACTTTTAGGCTTTCCCATCTTGTATTACATTCCACCAGGCTCATGGCGGAAGCGCGGGGATTACCGGTCGCTCGAGGGTGTTGCGCACGTATTTGTCTCGCCATACTCGTGGTCGGCGGAGCGGATGTGTGAACAAGGTCTGGATGCACGTTTTTTTGGTCATCCTCTGCTAGACATTGTGCATGCGTCGCATAGTCGGGCTGATTTCTGCGCCGCGATTGGTCTTGAGCCATCAAACCGTCTGGTAGCCCTTTTACCGGGAAGCCGTATGCAGGAGGTCATGCACAATCTACCAGTTTTGCTTGAGTCTGCGGTCAGTCTTAGTGCAATACACCGGGATCTGAGGTTCGTAATACCCCTGGCTCAAACCGTGGACGTGGGAGTGATACGCAGGGAGATAAACAGGTTCGGTTGTGAACCAATCGTGAGGCTGGCAGTCAGTATGACATATGACACCCTTGCACACTCTAGTGCTGCTGTTGTAACCTCTGGTACTGCGACGCTCGAAGCGGCTATCTTAGGAGTGCCCATGGTGATAATCTACCGCGGTTCGAAGATCACCGAGATTGAATGGTGGCTTCTAGGGCGGAAGATCAAATTCATCGGTCTGCCAAACATAATTCTTGACGACGCAGTATGCCCTGAACTTATACAGAAGGATGCTTCGCCAGATCGGATTGTGGCAGAGATTGATAGCCTGCTCTCGGATGCGGTTCGGCGCGAGCAGATGATTAGTCGACTGGCGGAGGTTAGGTCTGCCCTTGGTAATCCGGGTGCGGTGGGCAAGACTGCGGAACTTGCCCTCGAACTGCTTCGTATCAGACAAGAGTAGCGATATGTCTAGAGCGACTCAGAGCATGCAGACGAAGAAAGACGCTGAGCATTCAGTGGGTAAGTTGCTTCTTCCCTACTACGCGGATCATTGGCGCCTATTTGCATTGGGTTTGATCTGCACCGTTGCTATCGCAGGGATTCGGTACTGGTTCATAGATTTGATAAAGAATGTTGTGGATGCGGCTGCTGTTCGGGATAGGAGCCAACTTGCTGCGACCGCCTTGCTCATCGTGGGTGTCCATGTAATAAAGTGGTTTTTCATGTATGGGCAGATATATTTGATTTCTTCTGCGACCAATCGAATTGCGGTAAGGCTTAGGAATGACCTTTATACTCACTTGCAGCGGCTTTCGATAAGTTTCTTCGAACGTGCGAAGACAGGACACCTGATGTCCCGAATGACTAATGACATCGGGCTTGTGCAGAATTCGGCTAACAGCATCATCCAAGCAGTCTCTGCGCCATTGATTATACTTGCCCTAACGGTCAAGGTCTTTATGATGAACTGGAAGTTAGCCATGGTTTCTCTTATTCTCCTTCCTCTCATGTCGTACGCCATGGTGAAAATCGGTCGAGGAATACGAAGTCTGACCGACATGCTCCAGGTGAAACTGGCAGATATAGCCTCAATCGTCCAGGAAACCCTCTCCGCAATCCGAATTGTCAAATCGTTCAGCATGGAAGACTACGAGACATCAAGGTTCGAAGACGAGAACCGTGAAACGTATGGTGCTGCCATGAGGGCTGTACGGCGAAGTGCAGCCATGGTTCCTACTCTTGATTTGATAGGGATAGCCGGCATTGCCTTTGTGCTCTGGTATGGCGGAAGCATGGTGGGATCGCACGAGTTTAAAGGATTTACAGTAGGAGCGCTGTTCGGGTTCCTAGTTGCCCTTGAGGGGATTAGTGAGGCAGCGAAGGACGTTGGAAGGATAAATGTAACGTATCACCAGACTATGGCGGGTGCAAAAAGAATCTTTGAGGTGCTAAGCGAGGCGCCCGAAGTTTCGGACATGCCAGGGGCGATTCCGATGCCTCCCATTAAGGGGCACGTGGAGTTTAGAAATGTTTCATTTTCCTATGGAATAGGCGAGGCAGCATTGGAGGATATTTCGTTCGAGATGGAACCCGGCAGTCATGTGGCAATTGTGGGACCAAGCGGAGCGGGTAAATCTACCATCGCAAACCTCATTTTGCGCTTCTACGATGTGACAGACGGAGCTGTGTTGATTGACGGAATTGACGTGCGAAAAGTCACCATAAGTTCCCTGCGCAAGCAGATCGGTATTGTTCCCCAAGAGACGATGCTTTTTAGTTCTAGTATCCGTGAGAACATTGCGTACGGACGGATAGAGGCGACTGAGTCAGAGATAATTGAAGCAGCGAAAGCAGCAAATGCACACGATTTTATAATGAGGCTACCCGAGGGCTATGGCACTCTCGTAGGTGAGCGAGGCATAAAACTGTCGGGCGGTGAAAGGCAACGAATAGCCATCGCGCGCGCTTTGCTCAAGAATCCCAAGATTCTAATTCTTGATGAAGCGACCTCATCACTCGACGTCGCCTCTGAGGCAATCGTACAAGAAGCCTTGGAGCGCCTGATGAGTAACCGTACGACCCTAATAATCGCTCATCGCTTATCCACCATAGTTGGTGCGGACAAGATCATCGTACTGGACAAAGGTCGCATAGTGGAAATGGGTACGCATGACGAACTCCTTCGAAGAGGAGGGCTGTACTCCGAACTATACGCGGTGCAATTGAGGGTTCATCCTCAGGAATACAGTGAGCATGCGCCGGCAGCGGATATATCGGGGGGTTAGATCATATTGAAACTAAAGGAAGAATTAAGATGCCGTATCCTCTCGTTGCTAGCGTGGTTCTTGGTAAGCGTGCTCGGCTCCACCACTCGTACGAAAGTTGTTGGATTCGAGCATGTGCGTAAACTAATAGATTCCGGGCGCGGCTTTATTATGGCTGTCTGGCATGGGCGCACTCTTCTTCCCATACATTACTGCAGAAAGATGGGCATTTGGGCGATAACTTCTCTATCGCGAGACGGGGAAATCCAATCGCGTGTGGTAAGGTTGTTTGGCTACAGAACGGTGAGGGGCTCATCATTCGGGGGGGCTGTCAGGGCGGCTGTGGCAGCCTGCAAGAAACTGGAGGAAGGCGGCATACTAGCCATCACGCCTGATGGTCCTAGAGGACCGGCAATGGAAGTTCAAGAAGGCATCGTGTTCATGGCTCGGCGGGTCAAATGTCCCATAGTTCCGATTGGTGCAGCTGCAAATAAGGGTTGGTTAATGCCTGCCTGGGACAGTTTTCTGGTACCGTTTCCGTTTTCGAGATGTGCAATCGTGTTCGGCGAACCAATTACCTTGCCAGAAAACCAAGAGTCTGACGATGAGTCAGCGGAATTGTTGGTCAAAAATGCTCTGGACAGCGCACAGCGGCAAGCAGAGGAAATCGTAGCGGGGCGTGGCGGCTAATGGCTGCGTTTGCGTACAACCTGCTTTTGCTCCTTGCTTTGCCGCTGATTTTCTTTGGGTACGTATGGCGTGTATTTGTGACGCGCAAGGCAAGTGAGTCGTGGCGTGCAAACCTGGGTGCATTGCCGAACCTGGCAAATCGCGACCAGGGCAAGAAACTCGTGTGGATGCACGCCGCGTCTGTAGGAGAAGTTATTGCATCCCAACCTGTCTTGGATGCATTGAGAGATCGGCTTCAGCATGTCATGGTGTTGTTGACTACCATCACACAGACTGGTAATGAGGTCGCGCGTAATTCGCCCCGGCGGGCGGACGTAGTCAGTTATTTCCCGCTTGACCTGCCGCCGATTGTTCGGGCTGCGCTAAACCGAGTTATGCCCGACGTGTTTGTCATGGTCGAGACGGAAATATGGCCGAACTTCTTAGCCTTTGCAAAGCGTCTGGGCATTCCGACCATCCTGGTGAATGGACGGATTTCTGACAAGAGTTTTCAACGGGGTCGGAGATGGCGGTGGTTGCTTGGTTGGGCCGTACGCAATATTGACTACTGCTGTATGCAGTCCAAACTCGACGCTGAGCGGATCATCCAGTTAGGTGCGCGGCCTGAGTCAGTGAGGGTACTTGGGAACACAAAGTTTGATCAGGAAGGGGCGCACCTTAATGATGATGAGGTCCGGCGGCTAAGGGCTGAACTGGGGATACCGGAAAACTCCCCGGTATTCATTGCCGGAAGTACCAATCCTGGGGAAGAAGGAGAGGTTTTGAGAGCGTTCCGGAGAATTCGGGAAAGTGTACCGGACCTGCGCCTTATCATCGCTCCTAGGCAGATCGAACGTTCAGACGAAATCGAGGGTATCGCTTGCCAGATGGGCTTTTCTTGTGCAAGACGTTCATCCAGGGCTAGGGAATCCGAGTATGACGTGCTTATCCTGGACACTTTTGGTGAGTTGGCAGCGGTGTACTCTGTTGCCTGTGTTACATTTGTTGGCGGGAGCCTGATACCGAAGGGTGGGCACAGCATCTTTCAGCCAATCATTCAAGGGAAGCCTGTGATGTTTGGACCATACATGCACAATTTTCGAGACATTTCCCACCAGGCAATCGCCGCAGGTATAGGGTTCGAGGTACACAATGACCAAGAGATGGCGTCAGTGGCCAAAATGCTGATGGCTGATGAGCGTCGTCTGACTGAGATAAAGGCTTCGTGTGAGAAATTGGTGATGGAAAACCGGGGAGCATCGGAACGCTATGCGGATCTGATTGCCACGGTGTTGGCGAGGGATTTGGATGTCCATGAGTTCGCAGACTGAGAGATGGCTTCTGGAGACTGTATATGGCAATAGGCAGGACATTTGTTCGCGGTTGGGGCGTGCGCTGTTGATGTTGTTGTCGTACGTATACAGGGCTGCAATATTCTTATATTTGCTTCCTTTCAGAATTGGTGTGCGAAAGAAGAAAAGGCTTCCTTGCCCAGTTATAAGCGTTGGGAACCTGACCGTTGGGGGGACCGGAAAAACTCCAGCCGTCAGGTTAGTCTGCGATGAACTGATCAGAATGGGCTATAACCCGGCGGTACTGAGTTATGGCTACGGCGGGCGATTAGGCGGACGCTTTGGGGTGGTGTCGGATGGGAAGCAAATATTTCTATCTGCTTTGGAAGTAGGCGATGAGCCAGTCATGTTGGCAAAGCAGATGCCCGGAGTTGCAGTCTTGGTGGGTAAGGACCGATGCATGACGGGCACAGTGGCAATTCGTGATTACGGCGCTGATATAATTGTGTTGGACGACGGTCTACAGGTTTGGAAGTTGGACCGAGACCTAGACATTGTTCTTGTTGATGTGGACAGCCCTTTTGACAACGGAAGATGTCTCCCTGCTGGGCGACTCCGGCAGCCGCCAAGTGTTTTGAAAGAGGCTGGATGCATCGTCATCACTGGCGGGCTCTTTCAACGGCGGGAGCAGGACTATCAGCCGGCAGTGACTAAGATAAGGCGGGTGGCGTCTGATGCTCCGCTCTTTTTCTCTGGCTATCAGACAACGGTTATAACCACGCTCGGCGATGGGACTGTGCTTTCGGAGCAGGACCTGAGGGATAAACGCGTCTTTGTGGTATCTTCGATAGCCAGACCGGAAAGGTTTGAGCACACGGTTGAGCGGATAGGTGCAATTATAGTTGGGAAAAGATTTTTCCGCGATCATCACCTATACGAGCCTTCGGATATCCAAAAGGCGTGTGCCGAGGCAACGGAAGCAGGTGCGCAATACATAGTTACTACCGAGAAGGATCAGGTGAAAATCAATCCGGAAATTGCGACCATGCCGATACTCGTTATTTGCGTTCGGATGTTTCTTGGTGACGAGACCGCATTCCGGGGGATTCTTGAGGAAAAGGTCCGAGCAGCGAGTTTGAAGACTACTTGATAGTAGCGTCTGAGATATGGATCTTTCTGACTGTAGGAGAATACTAATTATAAAGTTGAGTTCGATTGGGGACGTGGTTATGGCAACGCCTGTGGCCAAGGCGCTGCGTACTGCTTTCCCAGAAGCATATCTGGCTTGGGTTGTGGAGGAAAAATCAAAAGACGTCGTAGTTGGCAACCCATATCTGGATGAGACAATCGTCTGGGAGCGCAATTCTGTCCCTCCAGGAGGATTTTGGTTGCGCACTCAGCATGTTCTGCGTACTTTCGGCGAATTGGTGGGTGTCCTGAGGAGCAAGTCTTTCGATGTGGCTATTGACCTTCAGGGGCTTCTGCGGAGTGCAATAGTGGCATGGGCTTCAGGTGCACGTTACCGAGTGGGATTTGATGGGTCGCGTGAGGGTGCTTGGCTTTTTTACAGCCACCGTCAACATTCCGTCGCCAGCCCTAAAATTCATGGCCCCCAGCATTACCTTAACGCGCTCAAACCGTTAGGGATTAATTCGACTGACGTCACCATGTACATGCCGATCACAGATGACGACAGGGCTTTCGCCAGAAAACTTATTGCCGAACTATGTGGCGGAGGGTCGGCAGAGATTGCAGCGTTGTGTCCCGCGACCACTTGGCCGAACAAACATTGGACGGAAGAGGCATGGGCTGTGGTTGCTGACAAACTCTTGTCCGAGTGGGGACTCTTTCCTGTTTTTCTCGGGGCAACTCCAGACATACCGAAGGTGGAAAGGATTTGTAGTCTTGCGCATTTCAAACCCGCTAGTGCGGTAGGCAGGACAACTCTTAAACAAGCTGGCGCACTGCTCGAACTGAGTAAACTCGTTATCGGCGTTGACACGGGGCTGCTGCACATGGCAGTGGCTTTGGATAGACCGACGATTGGAGTGTTTGGTCCGAGCGGCTGGCGAAACTTTGTACGCAAAGACAACTTCATATTTGTGGCGAAGGACTTTCCTTGCATACCGTGTTACCGACATCCGGCTTGTAAGCACTATGATTGCATGAGGGCAATATCGCCGGAAGACGTGCTCTCGGCGGTCGGGCGACTACTTGTCACAGACTCGGTGGGCAGTCGGTCAGAGAAAGGATAGGGCAACTTTTGAGCGGTAGAATCTCCACGGTTCATATCGAGACGGGGATGAACTCGCTGGGTGGACCAGCCCAGGTTGTCTATTTGGTCAGCGGCTTGGTGAAACGGGGTCACGAGGCTCGATTGATTTGTCCGGAGGGTAGTGGAATCCACGAACAAGCATTAGCAGCCGGATTACCCGTGATCCCAATCCGTTTTCGAACCGAACTTGACCCAACTGTGTTTTTCAAGATATATCGCGCCATACGACGGTTTGACCCGCAGGTAGTCCACCTTCATAGCAGGCGCGGTGCCGATTTCTGGGGAGGGCTTGCGGCACGTGCGTGTCGGGTGAAAGCAGTAATCCTTTCCAGACGTGTAGACTATCCGGTTCGGAGAGATCCGTTTTCTGTGCTCAAGTACGGGTGTCTTTGCGACAAAATAATCACAGTATCGAATGCAATTAAGAAAGTTCTGATCGCAGGTAAGGTTTCGCCAGAAAAGATCGTCTGTGTCCACAGCGTAGTTGATCCAGATGCGTACAATGTACGTCAGAATGGAAATGTACGTGAGGAACTGGGTATACCCGAGGATGCTCCACTAATAGGAATTGTTGCGCAGTTGATTGAAAGGAAAGGCCACAAGTACCTTTTCGATGCGCTCCCAGCGATACTATCGAAGTTCCCGAATACAAAAGTCCTAGTGCTTGGTCGCGGTCCACTTGAAGCGAGGTTAAGGCAGCAAGTCGTTGACCTGGGTGTGTCTGAGAGTGTTATTTTTGCAGGCTTCAGGAAAGATATACCTATACTACTTAGCGAACTTGACATACTCGTCCATCCAGCACTCATGGAAGGTCTTGGTGTCGCGATTCTGCAGGCCATGGCATCTGGGATACCCGTGATTGCGACGCCAGTCGGTGGGATTCCTGAGGCTGTAATTGACGGGGTCACTGGTTTGCTAGTCCCGCCGAGAAATTCCGAGGCGCTGGGCACAGCAGTCCTGCGCCTGCTTTCAAGTCCGGACATCCGGATGGCAATGGGGCAGGAAGGCAAGCGTGCAGTTCAGGAGCGGTTTAGCCTGGACAGCATGGTCGAGGGCACATTGAAAGTATATCGTGAAGTGCTCACGGCAAAAGGTTGCCTGGCGTCTACAACGGAAAAACCCGAGGTTCCGTAGCATCCCATGCCGAGCCTTAGGATAGCATGCTTTCATTTAAACCAACTTGGAGATCTGGTATTCTCGCTCCCTGCTCTACTTGCTCTTGGTCGAGGATTCCCGAAGGCGCAAATTATAAGCGTGGCAAGACCGCCTCATCGTGAGTTGCTGCTGCTTTCAGGGCTTGTACACAATGTGGTGGAACGTCCTAGGGGCCAACTCATGTCAAAACTTAGAATGGTTTCGGCGCTACGATCTATGAAATTGGACCTTGCTGTCTTGTTTTCGACATCGCTTGGCACTGCTATCCTTGCCTGGATGGCACATCCGCGTGAGAAAGCGGGTTTTGGTAAGAGAGGGTTGGCATATCGCGCCGAAAAAATTGGACCCCCGTCTGTAGCAAACAACTTGCGGTTGGTGGAGGCATTGGGCTGTCGTGTTGAGAAGAGGGACTACGTCGGTCTGGTCAAGTTGGATGAGTCTGTGCGATGCCGTGTCCGAGACTTGCTGATGCATGCCGGGATAGGTGAGTCCACACCGTATGCGGTAATCAGTCCAGCGGCGTCAGGCAGGCGTGCGATTAAAGAGTGGACAAGTGAGGGCTTTGCAGCCGTAGCAGAGCGCCTTGCAGACGATCTTGACTTGGTCCCGGTGCTCGTTGGTACCGAAGCAGACGAAGTGGTTGCAGGCTTAAGCGAGAAAATCGTGGATCTAAGGGGCAAGACCTCAATTATTGAACTTGCCGCCTTATTGGAAGGTGCGCATGTATTTGTGGGCATAGATTCGGGCGTGATGCACCTTGCAGCGGCTGTAGGCACGCCAGTTGTGGCGTTATTTGGACCGACCGATCCTGCAATAACTGGTCCAATGGGGGAAGGGCACAAGATTGTTCAGTCCGACGTACCTTGCTTGGCTTGTATGAAGACGAGTTGCCGCGAGCCGCTTTGTATGCAGAGAATCACTCCTGATGTGGTAATCGAGTCCGTCGCGATGTGCGTATCAGAGGAAAAGAATGTGTAGTTCCCAGGGCAAGTCAGACGGCGCTTGTCTGGATTGTGACATAGCCGCAATAGTTCTCAACTGGCGTACCGCTGACCTTGCGGTGCGATGCATCGAGTCAATTCTAGGCTCACACTTCAGCGGGTCACTTGTTGTCATCTTTGTTGACAACAACTCAGGTGACGGCTCATTTGAGCACGTCCGAGCAGTATTCGACGGAATCGAAACGATACAAAGCGGAGAAAACCGGGGTTATGCGGGTGGAATGAATATAGGTTTATCCAGAGCAATTGAACTCCGTGCCAAATATGCTTTCCTCGTGAATGCCGACGTAGAAGTTGAGCCATCGGCACTTTGGGAACTTTATGACGCGGCCGAGGAACGTCCTGGTGGTGCGATATTTGGTCCTCGAATATTCGACATTGGTGGTCCTGGCGATACATGGATGGTTGGCGGACGCTGGGACTGGCTGCAGGGTACAGTGCGGATAGTGCGAGAGCATGCTTCTGATGCATTGTCTGCTGAGCCCCGAGAGATTGAATTCGTAAACGGCTCCGCTATGCTGGTGCGAATGAGTGCAATCGAGAAGGTTGGCATGTTTGATGAGCGGTTTGGTCTATATTTCGAAGAGACAGATTTATGTTCGCGGATGAAGAAGGCAGGGTATACACTTTGGCATGTTCCTCGAGCCACTGTGCATCACGTATGTGGCGCGAGTATCTCTAAGACTTCTGGCAAAGTAGGTCTTGACTTGGGACAATACTATAGGGCAAGAAATAGGCTACTTTGGGGGCGAAACAACCTTACTGGGCTGAGGGCGATGGCATTTTGGTGGAATATCTTGTGGCGATGGCCTTGCAAATTAGCGATTCTAATGCTCAGGGCCAGGTTATCGGAGTCTGCGGGTCTGATATACGGAGTCGCTGACTTTATCCGGGGACGCTACGGCATACTGCACGTAGGGTGACGCAATACTAAGGGGGATGTTGGACGGTGCAAAGTTGTTTCCTGTCGGTTGGACTGGTGTGCTCTCTCATCGAAGCGTGCAGGTCTTCGGTTGGTCGGATTCCGTGTGGGAGTGGCGGAGGGGGTACTAGGTGAGCCGTCTTTCTGTCGTCATCATCGCTCAAAACGAGGCTTCGAACATCAGACGATGTCTTGAAAGCGTGAGGTGGGCTGATGAGATAATTGTCGTGGATTCTGGCAGCACTGATGACACGCCGCGTATATGTCAAGAGTTTGGCTGTGAGGTTATCCACCGGGCGTGGCAGGGCTATGCTGACCAGAAAAACTTTGCGCTGGAACATGCGACGGGAGACTGGGTGCTGAGCCTCGATGCTGATGAGGAAGTGACGCCTGAACTTGCCGATGAGATCAAAGAGGCGGTTCGGAATGCGCGTGCAGATGCTTACAGCATGCCAAGGAGAAACAACTTCCTGGGGCGCTGGATGCGACACGGCGGCTGGTATCCAGACAGGCAGGTCCGACTTTTCAGGCGCGGAATTGGCAAGTTCAAACCGGTGCCACTGCATGAAAACATCATTTTGCCAGAATGCGCACGATTGGGCTTGCTTTCTGCTGAACTGCGGCATTACACTTATCCACGTGCAGCCGATTTCATAAAGAAAGCGGATGTATACGCAAGCATCGAAGCGCAAACCCTGGTTAGGGAGGGACGTACATCGAGGTCACCTATCTGCCCGCTCGTGTTTGCCATCCCGCTCAAGTTTGCTGAGGTTTACATTTGGAAGGGAGGCTGGCGCGACGGGCTACATGGATTTGTAGCCGCTGTGTTGATGTCTGTGCGGGTGTTCCTACGCTGGGTGAAAGTCTGGGAGTTGCAAAGAGCCGACGGCGATGTCCAAGGGGAGGCTCAGGGCGAGCAGGACTGAGTTGATTCAGACCGAGGAAGTTTGAGTTTGTTCTACAAGCAGGGGAGAGAGGGCAAGTATCTCCTTTTGGCAACTCGGCAAGATTAGGTATATCAAGGAGCACTGGAGTTTAGATCATGGCGTCCAAATATGGAGAAATCGACACGTCAGGATTCAATCCCAAGAGCATAAAGGGGCGAGCAAGCAAAGTCAGTATTGAGCAATTTGCTGGTTCTCCCGGAGTGGGGAAAAGTATGGGTCAATTCATTGACTCATTGCCCGACATTCTTGCGGGCAGGTTACTGCGTGACCTTGCTTCATCAATTGCCAATGCACACAGGAATGGAAAACCTGTCATCGCCTGCATGGGTGCGCATGTTATCAAATGTGGGCTAAGCCCTGTCATAATTGAATTGATGTCTAAGCGGATTCTGACAACCGTGGCTACCAATGGTGCCGGCGCCATACACGATTCGGAGATTGCTTTGTTTGGTGTTACATCCGAAGACGTTGCCGAGGGTCTCAAGCAAGGTAACTTCGGAGCCTCAAAGGAGACGGCAGAGTTTATTAACCAGGCGGTCTCGAACGCGTATCGGGAGAAGATGGGTCTGGGTGAGTCAGTTGGTCGTAGTATTGCAGAATCTGATGCGCCCTATGCGCGAGCGAGTATACTGGCGGCTGGATATCAGTTGGGCATACCTGTTACCGTGCATGTCGCAATTGGGACTGACATCACACATATGCACCCCGGTGCTGACGGCGCGGCTTACGGCGATGCAAGCATGCGTGACTTTCGGATTCTAGTCGCTGCGATGAAGCATCTGGGAAGTGGTGGGGTGCTCCTCAATCTGGGCTCAGCAGTGATTCTTCCTGAGGTTGTCTTGAAGGGATTTGCCATGCTCCGCAATATGGGTTACGATTTTAGCGGTATGGTGGGCGCGAACCTGGATTTTGTGCAACACTATAGATCTAGCCAGCAAGTAGTGGCGCGGGTCGAACTGCTTGGTGGCAGGGGGATCGCGCTTACAGGGCACCACGAGATAATGATACCACTTCTGGCACATGCTGTTCTGGAAGAAGTCTGTGCCAGGACACCAGGGTCGTCTGGTGTCATGGAGGACACACAGGATTGAAAAACAAAGACCTGGAACGAATATTGGACCTGATGCCAGGCAGGCATGTCTTGGTAATCGGCGATGTCATGCTGGACGAATACGTTTGGGGTAACGTTAAGCGGATTTCGCCCGAAGCACCTGTCATGGTGGTGGAAGTTGAGAGAGAGGGTTCGACGCCTGGTGGTGCTACAAATGTGGTTCACAATATCCAGGCATTGGACGGTATGGCATCCATAATTGGTGTCATAGGCGAGGACGCCGCAGGGCAGCGCCTCGCACAGCATCTTGAGTCAGCGGGCGTTTTTATTGGCGGTTTGGTGACCGATTTCAATCGTCCCACAACGCGCAAGACGCGAATTATTGCTCAAAACCAGCAGGTGGTTCGTGTTGACCGAGAGAGTCGCCAAAAAATTGGCAGGAAAGTCCTGCGGAAGGTAACAGCGCTTATTGAAGAGCAAGTGCCCCAAGCGGATATTGTGGTGTTTTCCGATTATGACAAGGGGATGGCCGCTGCGCAGGTGGCGCGGACAGTTATAGAGTGCGCACGCCAGTGTTCAAAGAAAGTAGTGATCAATCCAAAGCCAAGGAATGCGAAGCAATTCAAAGGTGCGACTGTCGTCTCGATGAACCAATCAGAAGCCGAGGCGATGACCGGTATACAGATATCTTCCGAGGCAAGGCTGCGACGTGCCGGACGTCGCATTCTTCAGACATTGCAACCGGAGCATCTCGTCATCACACGTGGTCCGCAAGGGATGGCATTATTTTCGTCAGATGGCAAGGAAGAATTGATACCGGCGCACCTGGTCGAAGTATATGATGTGGCAGGCGCAGGAGACACGGTCGTCGGCGTGCTTGCGCTTGCTCTTGCGGCAGGGTCGACGGTATACGAAGCTGCAGTCCTGGCAAACTGCGCAGGCGGCGCAGTGGTCCGCAAGGCGGGTGTGGCGACGGTCACAAGGGATGAGATCCGCTCAATGTTGGATAGTGAACGGAGGACTGCTCTGTGACTACAAAGATCGTCCGCCGTTCTGTTCTAAAGCAAATTGTTGAAGAACTGCGTAATGCCGGCAAAAAGATTGTCTTCACGAATGGTTGCTTCGACATCCTTCACGTTGGTCATGTGCGCTATCTGGAGGAAGCACGCAGACTCGGGGATTGTCTCATCGTGGGTTTGAATACAGACTCTTCGGTGCGGGAGATCAAGGGGCCAGACAGACCTCTTGTGCCGGAGTTTGAGCGTGCAGAGATCCTGGCCGCCCTCGAGTGCGTGGACTACGTGACCTTCTTTTCCGAGACCACTCCGATTGCAGTAATCTCAGAAATTCGTCCAGATATCCATGTTAAGGGGGGCGACTACACGGAAGAACAACTTCCCGAGGCTGAGACGGTTCGAGCATTTGGCGGGAAGGTGGTTATCGTCCCAGAGGTCATGGGTAAGTCCACTACGAACTTGATCGAAAAAGTTAAGTCTACAGCGAAGGACTCAGCAGGGCTAGAATATCGTCCCCGAGCAGAGTGGCGCGTGGTTGGTATCATCCCGGCGCGCCTCGCAGCAACCCGTCTTCCTGGTAAACCCCTGCTTGACATTGCAGGTAAGCCAATGATTCAGTGGGTGTATGAGCGTGCGTCACGTGCCAATCTGCTCCACGAGATCTGGGTTGCCACTCCGGACGAAGAAATCAGGCAATGCGTAGAATCATTTGGTGGGAACGTGGTAATGACTTCCGAGAAGCATCGTACGGGGACAGATCGAGTAGCAGAAGCGGCTTCGGGCATCAGGGCGACTGTCGTAATCAATATTCAGGGCGATGAGCCGCTTCTTGAACCAGGCGCTATTGATGCGCTGGCGAGTCTAATGCGTGACAATCTTGACGTGCCTATGGCTAGTCTGATGTGTCCCCTGTGCGCACCGGAAGAGGCAGAAGACCCTGCTGTAGTGAAAGTTGTAACTGACAGAGATGGTTTCGCGCTCTATTTCTCTCGCTCATGGATACCATTTCCGAGACATCCGGATTACTCGACCGTCCGGAAGCATGTGGGCATATATGCTTATCGGCGCGACTTTTTACTCACTTTTGCAAATCTGGCACCTACTCCACTCGAATGCACGGAGTCGCTGGAGCAACTTCGGGCGCTTGAGCACGGTTACAGGATCAAGATGGTGGAAACAAATTTCTCTCCAATGAGCGTTGATACCCCTGAGGACCTCGAAAAAGCGAGACAGATATTGGGAGGGGCGCGATGACAAAGGATATCGCAGTTGGAAATGTAAAGATTGGTGGTAACTTCCCTATTGCGCTGATTGCGGGACCGTGTGTGATTGAAAGCGAGGACTTGTGTCGGCAGGTTGCTGCTGAAGTGAAAAGTATCTGCGCGGACCTAGGCTTAGGCTACGTGTTCAAGGCATCTTTTGATAAGGCAAACCGATTGTCCATATCTTCCTTCCGAGGTCCCGGCCTTGAAAAAGGGCTGGAGGTCCTTAGTCACATAAAGTCTGAGTTTGGTCTGCCAGTGCTCACGGACATACATGAGGCTTGGCAGGCAAAGCCAGTGGCTGAAGTGGTTGACGTGCTTCAGATTCCTGCCTTCTTGTGCCGACAGACCGACCTTGTGGTGGCTGCTGCGAAGACTGGGAAGCCATTGAACATCAAGAAGGCTCAATTTCTTGCACCGTGGGATATGCAAAACATAATTGAAAAGGCCAGGTCAGCGGGTAACGAGAGTGTTATGTTGACTGAACGAGGTACAACATTTGGATACGGTAACCTTGTGGTTGACATGCGAAGTCTGGCGGTGATGCGTGGATTCGGTTGTCCAGTTGTCTTTGATGCAACGCACAGCGTCCAGAAGCCAGGCGGGCTTGGAGCTGCAACTGGCGGAGATCGGGAATTCGTCCCGTGCCTGGTGCGTGCTGCATGTGCAGTAGGAATTGATGCTCTTTTCCTGGAGGTTCATCCTGAGCCTGAGCGTGGTCTTTCGGATGCGGCAACAATGCTACCTCTGACGCACCTTAAGTCCACTTTACGTGCAGCAAAGACAATTGACGACTTGGTAAAAAATCTCAACTCATAAATCACGAAAGGAGCAATACAGGTGGCGGAAAAAGTTCGAGTTGGCATGATTGGATGCGGGGGAATTTCACGGGGCCATGCGGTACGATTGATTGCCAATCCTGACGCCGAGATAGTGGCGCTATGTGACCCAAGCGATGAAAGTATTGCACGAATGATCGAATTTGTTCGCGCAGGGCACGGCAACTTGAGTGATGAGCAAAGAAAATCTCTTGACAGCGTGCCAGTATTCAAGGACTATCGGGAAATGCTCGATAAGGTGGACATGGATGCTGTGGAAATTGCTACGCCCCATACCCTTCATTTCCCTCAGGCAATGGACTGCTTGGACAAGGGTCTCCACATTTGCCTTGAGAAGCCTATGGTTTGCACTGTTGAGCACGCAAAGAAGTTGATTGCTAAGGCAGAAGAGAAGAATCGGATAATTGTGATTGCGTACCAGCGGCACTACCAACCACAGTATCGCTATATAAAGAAGACTGTGGAGGAGGGCGGCATCGGCGATGTCACGTTTGTCTCCGCACTTCAATGTCAAAATTGGAAAAAGGGGACTGCGGGCAAATGGCGGCAGGATCCCGCGCTTAGTGGTGGTGGACAACTGAACGACTCTGGCAGTCATCTGATCGACATTATCCTTTGGACAACGGGCTTGGCAGTTGACCAGGTCTGTGCTTACATTGATAATTGCGGAACACCTGTGGACATAAATTCAGCCCTTACGCTCAAGTTTAAGAACGGTGCCCAGGGAACGGTCAGCGTTGTGGGCGATGCTCCAACCTGGTATGAGGATTTCACTATCTGGGGCAGTAAAGGCATTTTGTTCTATCGAAACGGGCATCTAAGCCAGTGTGGCGAAGATGGCAAGATATTCCAGCCTGAGAATCTCCCGCAGGGTTCCGACCCTGATACCAATCTGATAGACGCCATCCTTGGTCGCGATAAGGTCTGGGCGCCCCCAATTTGTGGCCTAAGAGTTATAGAACTGACTGAGGCCGCGTGGAAGTCTGCGGAAATCGGCTGTCCGGTTTCTGTTGGCACCCTTGGCTAAAGGGAGCGGCGCATTGCCTCCCAATCGGGTCAGGCGGTGAAATTTAAATTAATTTTCCGCGACGGGTTGACATTGGTGGATTGAGGAGGTATCATTCGTGTCGGTGTGTCTCTCGGCGGCAAGGCTCCGGGTGAGACTGGAGCACTGTCCGGACATGCCGATGCGCTGAAAACACTCGGCCTCCAGGGCTGGAAAGGAGAGGGCGTCTTGGATAACAGCGACCGTATACTGTTCCGCTTGGCAGCAGCCGTAGTGCTATTTGTGGTTGCCGCGACCGCATCGGCCTCACAGGTCTATGTAGTTTCTAAGGGTGATACACTTTGGCAAATTGCTCAGAGATTCCATACCAGCATCTCCGCAATCAAGCAAGCAAATGGGATACACAATGAGCATGTGATTAAGCCTGGCCAGAAGATTGCTATTCCTCCAATTGTGCCTGTTCAGAAGTTCATTGCCGGGGCGAGAGCAAAGTGCATCCGCGATGAAGTTGAAGTCAAGTCTGATGCTGGCGTCGTTGCGGTTCTGACTAAGGGTACGGAGTTCACGATGCTGGCACGCGTAGGCGATTACATCAGAATCAAACTTGACGACGGACGCATCGGATGGGTGCCGATAACAACGATATGCGATAGAGTCCCAACGAACGAAGCGGTTGACAGATCATCTCGTGGTAGAGATGTAATCCGCACTGCATTGGCATGTAGAGGGATTAGGTATCGCCGGGGTGGTATGTCTCGGTCGGGTTTCGATTGTTCTGGATTTGTTGCCTATGTTTACAGGGCGCATGGTATCAAACTTCCACATTCATCACGGACGATGTTTGGATACGGCACACCGGTAGTACAATCGAATCTTAGAGAAGGCGATATCGTCTTTTTTGCCGATACCTATCGGCGTGGGATATCACATGTGGGGATCTACATTGGCAACCGCCAATTCATTCATGCTTCTTCTCGTCGTGGTGGCGTCCGCATAGATTCGCTGGATCACCCGTATTACCGCCGCAAATATGCTGGCGCTAGGCGTCCTTAGTTTCGTCAGCGAATCCCGAGTATTATTATTGATATCGGTATTGTGCCGATACTTAGCAGTGTTGTAAGGAAAATTACCCCTGCCACGAATTTGGCGTCTGCCCCGAATTTTGATGCGATGACGCATGTCATCACGGCACTTGGCATTGCTGACTCCAGCACGGTGGATTGGTGCACGACGCCAGAGAGTCCTGCCCACCTCGCGGCGTAGTACGTGAGTAGTGGGAGAACTGCAAGTTTCAACGTGCAGGTAACAGCGACGGGCAAGGCCATGCCCCTCAGTGACCTTCCACTGAGAGAAAGTCCGAGTGAGATCATGACCATGGGCACGGTTCCAGCGGCAAGATATCTGATGGCAGATATTACCGGTGCTGGTATGGATACCTGCCTGACTACTAGAGCAACAGGGATTGCAATCAGTGACGGCAAGGTGAGTACCCTGACTAGTTGCGCCCGGTCAACCCTTGTCCCGGAGAAACTCGCGGCAATTAGTGCACCCATGGTGTATAGGGGCAACGCCATTGCCAATTCATCATAAAGTGCCGCAGTTACCAACGCTGCTTTGTCCTGGAAAGCTGCTTGTACCACTGGGTAGCCTAGAAAACCGGTATTGCCGAATCCGCTGGCTATAATGAGTCCTCCGAGGGTTGGGCGACTAAGATTCATTGCTTTGCCCGCTAAGTACGCTATAGCGAGTACAATCAGGATCGTGGCAAAGCCAGCAGCCGGGGCTTTAGCGATTGACCAGGGAAGTGGCTTTCGGTAACTGTATATCGCGTCGAAAATAAATGCTGGAAGCGTCATATAAACGACGACAGTGTTCAGCAGGTCGGCGTCTTCTGCCTTTAGCAGCCGTACTTTTTTCGCTCCGTATCCAAGGGATAGAAGCAGGAATACAGAGAATACTGTGCCGATTACGCTCAACTAACCATCCTACGATAGGAAGATGTTTCTTTTGCTATGTGGGGCTTCTGGAAACGCTAAATGGTTGATTCCTTAGCCCACCTTTTGAGCCCAGTGCCATCAGGCGGGCTACGCCTTCCCCAAAGTGGCTGTCTTTTCGGCTTTTTCTGTTCTCCGTCGGCGGACCTTCAGCGCCGCCTCTACTAACCCAGCAAACAATGGATGCGCCCTTGTGGGTCTGGACCTGAACTCAGGATGAAACTGGGTTGCAATGAAATACGGGTGCTCAGAGAGTTCGATGATTTCGACTAGGCGGTTGTCGGGTGAGACACCGCTAAAAACCATACCTTTGGACGCCAATTCGTCGCGGTATGCATTGTTGACTTCGAATCTATGTCTGTGGCGCTCGTATACGAGTTCGTCGCCATACAGTCTCCAGGCCAGGGTGCCTTCGGTGATTCTGCATGGGTAGACTCCAAGTCTCATCGTCCCGCCCTTTGCCTTGATTCCTTGCTGCTCAGGAATCAAATGGATTACCGGATGAATACACTCAGGGTCAATTTCCTCCGTATTGGCTTCAAGCAAGTTGCATTTGTGTCTAGCAAACTCGATAACCGCCATTTGCAGACCATAGCAGATGCCCAAGAAGGGGATACCTTTCTCGCGTGCATAACGGATGGCTTCTATCTTACCCTCAGTGCCACGTGCCCCGAAACCTCCCGCGACAATGATGCCGTCCATGTCGTGCAGGAGTTTCTGTGCGCCTTTCTCTTCGATTTCTTCGGAGTCAATCCATTGGGTGTCCACGCCGGTGTCATTAGCAATTCCACCATGTTTGATCGCTTCGCCGATGCTTATGTATGCATCCCCATTGGCTACGTATTTCCCCACCACCGCAATCTTGATCCGATATTTAGGATGGCGCAGGGTATGCACTATTTGTTCCCACTCGGCAAGTTGAGGTTCCCCGTCACGTAGACCCAGCCGCTTGATCACCTGCTCAGCAAGACCCTCCTTCTCAAACTTGAGCGGCACCTCATAGATACACTCTGTGTCTAGAGCCTCGATTACTGCCTCCTTGTCCACGTCGCAAAACAAGGAAATCTTGTCTTTCATTTCCTCGCTAAGGGGTAACTTGGAGCGGCAGACCAAAATGTCGGGTTGGATACCGACTTCGCGAAGTTTAGCAACGCTATGCTGGGTTGGCTTTGTCTTAATCTCGCCCCACGGACCGACAAAAGGGATCAGCGTGACATGGATGTAAAGAACATTTCCCGCACCCGCGTCTTTCTTGAATTGTCTGATTGCCTCAAGGAATGGCTGTCCTTCGATATCGCCTACTGTGCCGCCGAGTTCTACCACCGCCACGTCAGCACCTGCCTGGATGGGAGCACTCCTGATGCGTTCCTTGATTTCGTCAGTGATATGAGGAATCACTTGGACGGTGGCGCCGAGATAGTCTCCACGACGTTCCTTTTGGATGACCGCGTTGTATATGCTGCCGGTGGTGACGTTTGACTCGCGCGTCAGGTCCTCATCAATGAAGCGCTCATAGTGTCCCAGATCAAGATCTGTCTCCGCACCGTCGTTTGTCACAAATACTTCCCCGTGTTGAAAGGGGTTCATGGTGCCTGCGTCTACATTGATGTAAGGGTCTATTTTTTGCATGGTGACCTTAAATCCTCGGTTCTTTAGTAGCCGTCCCAGTGAAGCAGCAGTGATTCCCTTGCCAATGGACGACACGACACCACCTGTCACAAAAATGTACTTTGTCATTCCAGTCGTCCCCTCATAATGCCAAAGTTCCCATGCCTTAGTATTTCAACACAACAACGGTTGTCTCCTTTGGTAGGGTATCCTTCGACACCTGCAGTTTGTTCTTGTGTTGGACATTCTTGTAGTTCTTGAGGAACTCGTCCGCACTCTTTAGGTTCATTATTAGGTCACGCGTTTTGTAGTGCATTGGTATAACAATCTTGGGCTTTAATTGTGCGACTACTTCTCTGGCTTGCTGACCGTCAATTGTATATACGGAGCCTACAGGGATCATCAATACATCCACGGCTCCGATATCCTTTATCTGCTCTTTAGTCAGCAAATGCCCCAAGTCACCAAGGTGGCATATGCGTACACCGTGAACCTGAATTACATGGACAGTATTTGTTCCTCGCTGTCTGCCCTGCGAGTTATCATGGTAAGTCAGAATTGCCTTGTAAGTGATTGTATCTTTGCCCACCTTGATAGTCCCAGAGGCTTTCTTCGTTCCTGAAAGTGGTCCGACCACCCTCGGATTACCACTGAGCACATTCACTGCGTTGTGGTCAAAATGCGAGTGGCTCACAAAAGCAACATCTGCTTTAACAGCCGGCGGCTTGTAGCCGAGCCCCGGACCGAATGGGTCGAACACGATGTTTGTGCCCCCCAGTGTTGTGATCAGGAAGCAGGCATGCCCTAGCCACTTGATTGTAAGTGCTAAAGACGTCATTTCGACACCTCCCAGTTCCCTCGCTTTGAGGAGAAGTTCTATAACCAATGCCTGACCAAGAGAACCAATTCGACCTGAGAAACAACTTTGAATGTCAAATGCCGTACCTAACCCTTATACCTATTTCAGAACGGACGCAACATTTATGAGAAGGCTTCCCTTGCCCAATCGTATTGCGGTCCGGATCAAATCGGCTACGAATTGCTTGGCGAATGTAGCAGCCGAAAGCACATCCTCTCTGTGCGCGAGCCGCGACGCACATGCGGCTGAGAATGCGCATCCTGTTCCGTGGACCGGCGGACCACTGATTCGGGTTCCAGGGATGGTTATTACTTCTTTACCATCAAAGAGCAGGTCGTCTGGGTCTCCTTCTAAATGTCCACCTTTTATGAGTACATATGAACAACCAAGGTCATGAATGGCTTTGGCAGCGTCCTTCAGGTCTTCCACACTTTGAATGGTTCTTCCTGATAGGATTTGGGCCTCCTGAACATTTGGAGTCACCAGGACACACCTGGGTATCAATAACTGCTTCATGCGTCGGACACCTTTGTCCAGCAAAAGAGTGGTTCCATCTTTTGCGGTGATCACCGGGTCCAATACGACGTTTTGAATTCCCCGTCGGCGTATCCTTTCAGCGACTACCTCAACAACACTTGGATTATACAACATACCTATTTTGCACGCATCTGCACCAATATCACGGGTGACGGCGTCAATCTGTGCCGCTACAATTCTGGGCGCCACTTTAGCAATCTTTCGTACGCCGGCTGTATCTTGGGCTGTTACAGCCGTCACGGCGGTGAGGCCATACACCCCCAAACGCTCAAATACTTTTAGGTCTAGTTGGATGCCTGCCCCAGCACTTGAGTCGGACGCTGCAATTGTCAGTACTCTGGGAATGCTCATGATTCTTTGGCAAAGAGTCCGGGCAGTTCGGAAATGCTTTCAACGATCAAGCGAGGACGCATTTCTGGCGGTGCTAGTTCGGCATCTTCGCGTGTGGCAATACCAGTCAAGACCAGTATGGAAAGCGCTCCTATGCGGTTTGCAACCAAGATGTCTGTGTCCAGACGGTCGCCTGCTATGGCAACTTGACTGGGGTCTGCGCTGGCAACGGTGACCAACTTTTGCATGGCGTAGGTTGAGGGCTTGCCGATCAGAATTGGTGCGCGCCCTACGGCTACTTCGATTGCAGCCACAATCGTGCCACCACCTGGAAGTATTCGTCCATTTTCCATGGGAAAAGTCGCATCTCGATTAGTGGCAATGAACTCTGCGCCAGCCAGGATGGCCTGCTGGGCTTTGGTCAGTTTGTCATAAGTGAAATTCTTGTCAATTCCAACGACCACAAAGTCTGCTTCTGCAAAGTTGTCATCCTCGACTATTTGCATCCCGACACGAGTAAGTTCGTCCCGGATGCCTTTCATCCCCACAACGTAGACCTTCTTGCTTTTCGCGCCATTTTCAGTCAAATAAAGCGCTGTGGCGTACGAAGAGGTCATGATGTGATTGATATCACATCGCAGACCCATCCCACCGAGTTTCTCGACGTATTCCTCTCGCGTCTTTGATGAGTTGTTGGTGAAAAAATAGACCTGATAGCCAGATTGCCTCAGGGTCTCAATCGCCTGTACCGCACCTGGCAGGGGTTGCTTCCCGCGGTACACGACGCCGTCGAGGTCAAACACGAAGGCTTTAACAGACATAGCCCACCTTTCCGTACACGCTCAGTAATTCTAGCATGGGTTGGCGGCACCCGTCAAACAGATATCTTTCTACGAGCAGAGATGCGCATTGCGGTCAATTCCAGGCAGGAAGGTCTCGGCGCTGTTGGTGACTGGGAGAACAATCTTAGAATCGGAGTTTTATAAGAATTGAGTTTTCGAACACCTAGCAATGGCTTGGTACAAACCGCCCGGGGAAATAAATCAGATATTGCGCCTGCTTAACACGTTGGACTTTTCGAAAGGTGATGCAATCGAAGGTAGTTTTTTATAGGAGGCGTTGAATTCTAAATCGGGCGACGCAGGCGAACTTCATCACGCACGGGTATGCCAGCAAACCCAACCTGGACATCTGCGGAACTCTCCGCTGCTTCGTCAAGGACGACCTCATATATGCGAAACCCATTCTTCTGGTAAAAGTACATTGCTGGGAGGTCATCGTTTGACGTCGCGACTTTGACCTCGGTTTTCCCTTGGGAAGAGGCTTTCTCCACGATAGACTCCACAAGGAGCGTTCCCGCCCCAAGCCCTTGGTATCCTGGAAGCACACCCAACATTACGATAACCAGAGCGTTCTCTTCGGCGGCATAGGAGAGCACACCCGCCACGTGGCTATTTGTATTTGCGATAAGAGCGGGGAGTTTTAGCAGGTCATATTCGACGCCAAAAGATCTCCTGTGGGTCTTCACCGAAAAGTATTCGGCAATCTCTTTTATCCTAGGGTAGTCATCGGCGGAGGCCTCTCTCACTGAGAAACTGTCGGATGCCCCGAAACTTAGTCGTGAGACCACCTCAATACGGGCGTGGTGAGGGCACACTGGTCGCCCACTGCGACCACACACGAACCAAGCCTCTTTTCCACAAATGGCACACTGCATAAGCGCCCCTGGAGGCGGTTCTACAGAATCCAGAACCGTGTCCGTGCTTAGGATATCAAGCGGCTATGAGTTTGTCAAACGTTCCTATTTGTGAGTTTGAATTTTAGCAACGGTCTTGACTTGGACACACGTGGACGATACAGTTGCACTGGGCAGGTACAAAGTGAATAAGGAAAGCAACAAACCTTTTGACATCACAGCAGCGTTGGAGAGGCTTATTCGGCACATCGTGGACAATTGTCCCGAATTGGCACACGTAGATGCCGCGAGAATGATTATTGCTTGCATGTGTGCTAGAGCGCCGGGGACACAAGGCGTCTATGCCTCCATTCAGCCGCTTAGGTTCAAGGATGGTATGCGGACGATCAGAAAGCACGGGCGAACCTGGACAATGCCTGAGGTGAAGTTTCGGGGAAAGGAGATTCTCTATATTATTTACTTCGCAGTGCCTCGCTTCTTGGAGATATCGTTTCAGGAGAAACTTACTACGATTTTTCACGAACTGTATCATATCAATCCGGAGTTCAATGGCGACCTTCGCCGTTTTCCAGGCAGGAACTATGCCCACGGACATTCTCGCAAAGCATACAACGAACGTCTCCAGCCGATTATCAGTCGCTATCTACAATCTCCGGGTGCCGAAGATGTAACTGCATTCCTTCATCTGCGGTTCAAGGACCTGGAGGAAAGATATGGTGGCGTCTCTGGAAACAGACTGAAGCGTAATCCCAAACCGACAGCGGTTTGATTTGACAACTGACACGGTCCGATGGTATATTCCTCGCAATGCGTAGTTAGCGGTAAGACACGTGCTCCTGTGCTTCCAGGTCCTGCGAGGAGCCGGCATCTAAATTTATTTTCAGTGAAGGGGTCGCCGGATGAAGGAAGTATTGAGAATACTAGAGCAAGATGCGAGACTTAGTGCAGATGATATTGCGGCTATGACTGGCATGTCACCGGAGACAGTGCGTGCAATCATTGAGAAATGCGAGACGGAAGGCATCATCCGGCGATATAAGACAGTTGTGGATTGGGAGAAACTCGGCGAAGAGAGGGTCTACGCCTTTATTGACGTGAAGGTTTCTCCAGAACGTGGTGTGGGGTTCGATGACGTCGCCGAGAGGATCTACCGGTTCCCAGAGGTACATTCTGTTTACCTTGTTTCTGGGACGCACGACTTGCGTGTGGTTGTTGGTGGCAGCACCATGAAGGAAGTTGCCTTCTTCGTGGCGGAAAAACTTGCCACCATTGACAGGGTGCAGTCGACGAGCACGCATTTCTTGCTGAAAAAGTACAAAGAAGATGGTGACATATTTGAGCCGCCTCAAGAAAATCACCGCTTGGCGGTGACGCCTTGACAGAAAGGTGATTTAGCAACGTGCCTCGGATCTCTGCGAAAATGGCTCAAGTGCCGGCTTCCGGCATCAGAAAGTTCTTCGACATAGTCTCGCAGATGAAAGACGTTATTTCGCTGGGCGTCGGCGAGCCAGATTTCGTAACGCCGTGGCGTATCCGTGAGGCGTGCATTTATGCTTTAGAGAAGGGATTCACCACCTACACCTCAAATTACGGTCTCATCGAACTGCGCGAACTCCTGTCCACTCACCTCAAACGGTTGTACGGGTTGGAATACAACCCGGTGAACCAGATTCTGGTCACGGTAGGCGTCAGCGAAGCCATTGACCTCGCTTTCAGAGCGATCTTGGACCCGGGTGACGAGGTTATTATTCCAGAGCCATGCTTTGTTGCCTATAAACCGTGTATTGTCTTTGCACAAGGAGTCCCCGTCCCGATAGCAACTAGTCCAGAGAGAGGATTCACACCAGGTCCGGAGCAGATTGAAGAAGTAATTACTCCGCGCACAAAGGCTATTATCTTGAGTTATCCCAACAATCCAACTGGCGCGGTTATTTCTCGTAAAGACCTTCAGGCGATCGTGGAAGTTGCCTCCCGCCATGACCTCTGGATTATTTCTGATGAGATCTATGACAAGTTGGTCTACGGCGTCGAGCATACATCGGTGCCAACACTCAGCGGAGCCTATGAACGCACGGTGCTTCTCAACGGATGGTCCAAGGCGTATGCGATGACTGGGTGGCGGATTGGCTTCGCCGCAGGCAATTCAGAGATCATTGAAACAATGATGAAGATCCACCAGTACATAATGATGTGTGCACCAATCACTGCGCAGATGGCTGCCATCGAAGCACTAAAGAACGGGGATGCCGATACACGTGAGATGGTCCGCGAATACGACCGACGGCGAAGGCTAATTGTAGGCGGGCTGAACAAGATTGGTCTTGAATGCTTTGAGCCCAAGGGTGCATTCTATGTCTTTCCATGCATTCGTATGACCGGGCTGAGTTCAGAGCAATTTGCAGAGCAGTTGCTACGCGAAGAGAAGGTCGCCGTGGTGCCGGGAAACGTCTTTGGTGACTGTGGGGAAGGGTTCGTCCGTTGTGCCTATGCGACAAGTCTGCCCAATATTCAACAGGCGCTCGAACGCATAGGACGATTTGTTGCCCGGCATTCTGCCTGATTTTGGTTTGCCATGGATTACAAGGGCGAAGAAAACATATGCCTTTTGTAAGACAAGTGTGGCAGTCTCGCATGATCGTTAATCCTTCGGTGCCAAGCATATGGTGCTTACTCACTCTTGCAGAGAGGTCTGTGCAGCGTAGTGTACTTGGTTGATTGAAAACTAACTCGTTGGAAGTGAACCAGAAACAAGTTTCCAAAATAGGGACTCGGCGCCTGAGATACGAAAGGAATCGCACAATGGAAATTGTTCGAGCATTCATCCTTCGGTTTCTACTATGTTTGCTTATTATCTGTACGTCCTGTGCATACGCCGCGGACCGGGTTACTTGTTATACGGCATGGGACGATGCGTTCCTGTATGTGGCGGTCGAGGTACAGGATCCTGACATAATTGCAACAAACACCACGCATATGTCCAATCCTTGGGAAGATGATGCAGTAGAGGTATTTCTAGAGACGGACAATCAGCGTGCTCCACATCGGACTCCAAATACGTTTCAGATGTCAGTGAGTGCTGGTGGCGGTTCGAGTTGGGTAGTCGGTGAAAATGGTCAGCCCGTACCCCGGAAGATTTTTACATTCAAGTACGCGAGGAAGGTTCAAGGGACAATTAATCGCTCGGATGATCGTGATATTGGATACACCATTGAACTTGCTATGCCGTGGAGAGAAATGGGTGGTCCTCCGGCACCAGGAACGTTGATGGGGTTTAATATTATCTGTCGGATGAAGGGAGAGAATTGCGGGTTTGTTAGTTTCTCGCCCGAAGTAAAGTCTGAAGAAGACATGCAGGTGCCTGCAAAATGGGGCACTATCAAACTTGTAAATGTCCCGACAGTTATTGCAATAGAAGACGGGGCAGTTGTATGTCGCAAGGTGATAACTCGTGCCCCGTTGATTGACGGAAATCTGAGCCCATGGGAATGGAATCGGAACATGAGTTTCCAGATGATGAAGCCTGAGGTCTCGCCGTTTCGGCCCAAGCAATTTTTGTTGGAAAAACTCTCCTTTAGCCATTACTTTTATTGGTACCAAGGGGATCCTCGCAAGCAGGCGCCATTCGGACACGTAAGATATGAGGACGGCAGCAGCATGCTCACTGACAAGCCCCTGGGGGGCACTGGTCCGTGGTTCTCTTCCGATCGCGTTCAGTGGCACAAGAACGAGTTGCAGGACATAAAGCGCGCAGGAATAGATGTGATCCTGCCGGTGTATTGGGGATGCGCAAGCGAAAAGGCAGCATGGGCTGACAAAGGGCTGAACTGTCTGGTGCAGGCATTAAAAGAACTGAAGGCAGAGGGCAAGGAGTATCCGTTGGTCGGCATGTTTTTCGACACAAGCGCTATGTACGTCCAGACAGGTGGGAAGCCAAATCTTTGTGAGCCTAAAGTGCAGGAGATATTCTATGGGATGATCAGAGATTTCTTCCTGCGGATACCTGAAGAGTTTCGCGCTGTCATACAAGTTCCTCCCGAAAAAGGCGGATATCGAGCACACATTGTCGTCCTGTATACTTCTTCGTGGTTCAGTGATTTTGATGCTAGTTTTGTCGAATTCTGCAACAGCCGGTTTGCACAGGATTTTGGCGACACTAGACTCGTCTGGATCGGCAGTTCGGACTACCGACCCAAAGCATCGGTTATGGACGGCTACTGTAGTTATGGTGGTGGTCTTGGTCTGCGATACGACGATGAGGGTTGGATAGACATTGCTGCGGTCGGCGCCGGCTACGATGACACCTGGGTCAAGGGCAGAGAAACGCCAATTAGGTCGAGAATGGACGGGGATACTTACCGCCAGGATTGGGACAAGGCAATGGCAAAGTCCCCAGACTGGATTTTTGTTGACGGGTGGAACGAATTTCACGAGGGCAGCGATATATGTGCAAGTCGCCAATATGGCGTGAAATACATCGGTCTGACTAGAGTCAACATGCTTCGGTTCAATGGAATGCGGGAGTATGATGCGAAGTTCATATGGCACAACACACCTTCGACCATGTTGCCCGGAGGGCTCTATCAGATTACCGTGCAGGTGAGGAATGCAGGCACAAAGCCGTGGTATGCGAAGCAAGGCTTTTTCCTGGCGTACCGATGGTACAGGGATGGTGTCCTTTTTGCAGACACCGGTGCGCGTCTTCCCCTTCAGACAAATGTCCTTCCCGGTCAAACGATTGAGAAGACTATGGGTATCAGAGTTGCAGACCAAGATGGCAAGCCGCTTCCAGAAGGCAATTATGAACTCCGGTGGGAGATTACCGGATGGCATGACACATGGTTCTCGGCGGGGGGTGACATTCCGCTTTGTGTGCCCGTGAAGGTGGGTATTCCTCGAGGCGCAGATTTCACGTTGGTTACCTCGACGATGCCAGCGTTGGCGAAGGGGGGTGCCACATACAACGTCAAACTGAGGATTAGAAACGATGGATCTATGCCCTGGAATGCAACGCAGGCAAGAGTAGGTTATCGCTGGTATGCTCTTGATGCTGGCATCCGGAATCCCTCTCCGGGCGAGATTGTTGGCACACCCATACCTGCGGATGTGGCCCCTGGGAGACTTGTTGACGTCGAAGTTCGAGTAATGGTGCCTGATGTGGGTGACTACTCAAAGTTGCAGACTCGCATACTCAAGTGGGCGGTCTTTGATGGCAAAGAGTGGTTGATGCCGCCAGAACTTGGCAAAAATTCGGAGGCGGTGGCTGTGACTTCAAAGGACTATGGCCCGAGATTTGTCACAGTTACTCAGCCGAAGGAGTGGGCAGCCGGCAAGCCGGTACCTGTGGAGGTGACTGTGGAGAATACCGGAGTGGAGACATGGACTCCCAGTGATTTTGCCATAGGATATCATTGGTATTATCTAGATGGTATTGAAGCAGCTTGGGGTGCAGAAAAGACACTACTGCCTGTGGTAGTGAAACCTGGAGAAAGAGTCGTGGTGAGAACCCATGTCAATCCGCCGGTGTATGATGGGCAGTACTATTTGGTGTGGGACCTGGCGGTTGGCGAAACTTGGGCGTCCACCACTGACAATACTCGGGGCAACGATATCATGGTGCTCCCCGTCTCCGTAGTCAAAGGGAAGTTGACTGCGCTTGACCTCAGGAAAGACTTTGACACCGACGTGATCAGTTTCGATACTAATAGGAAGGACGGGGATTTTGACGGCAAGGGCTCGACATTTCCAGCCGAGTTCATGCCTCCTGAGGCAAGCATGATTTCATTGGTGGGAGCCTTATGGCCGTCGGGGTATTGGACGACTGCTGTGGGGTCGGCGCTTGAATCAAACCGGCGCATATCATTCCGCTACCCTCCTAAGTCCGATGGTTCGAAGAACGCCATAACCTGTAAAGGTCAGAGGCTAAGCGTAAAGGCGGGTCGTTATGCTGCAGTCCACTTGTTGGCTTCGTCTTGTGAAGACGGAACGACAGACATAGGGCTTGCATACGGAAACACCGTGGACAAACAGCCCATTCGTGTATCGTCGTGGGACAAAAAGCCTGTGGACGGGTTCACAGCATTTGTATGCATGCACAGGCACTCGCCAAGCGGGGACGAACGCGGCATACCCTGCTACCTAACGCATTTTCAGGTCAAGGCTGATCCATCAAAAGAACTGACAGGAATCATTCTGCCTCAGATGCCTGGTTTGAAAGTGCTGGCAATTACGCTGGAGCGCCCATAGGATTGTCTCATTGAGAAAGTCAGCGGTGACTCCTCTTTTCTCATGGTACTAGCCAGAGGGTTTGCTAAGGAGTTCTTCCACTTCCGCCATGCCCTCGCGTACTTTTTCCGCAGCCGCAGGATCGAGACGGTAAAGCAGATTAGTGAACTCTCCAGCGTGGACAAGTTCTTCGAGGGCAATGTCATGAAGCACCTTTCTCGCTTCTTCATTGTCCGTCGCATCCATGTGGGATGTGTACAGGTGGACTGCTTCCAGTTCGGCGGCAATGTTCAGCATAATTGCGCGTATTAGTTCGCGGTGACTCATTTTCCGCGGTGTGAGACCTGGAAACGGGTTCAAAAAGTTGGGCATGTGTATTCTACCTTTCCAAATACTAGATTTCTGCCAGACGCAATGGCTCCAACCCGCGCCTTGCTTTCCTCTAGTTACCCAGAGAAAGTGTGTGCGAAACCTTGCGCGGGATTTAGTATGCCGTGTGTAGCGTTTGCTTGTACCCATCGCAACTCTGGCGTTGGAAAAAAGAAAACACCGGACCTCGTGACCAACCGGTGTTTCTAGGAATGTATGAACTTGACCACAGGTTTAGTAAATGCTTGCTAGGAAGTCACGCCAGACAGCCTTACGGATGACATCAGCAGCATTTTTTGCAATCTCCTCGGCAGGCTTCCCCAGCAGCATCGAATCCTCGTTCGTTACGATTAAAACTTGCTTTCCCTTCACGATTACCGACCTGTTGTCTGCTCCTATTCTGATCTCGTGCAGTTTTGGCATAGTTTGCAGAATCTCATTGACTCGTGATGCAGCCTCTTGGGCGCGAGCCTCGGACGTGATTACTCCTTCGATGGGTGCAGGCTCAAAAAGTACATTTTCGTCCAACTTGACACAAGCTATTGGTGCCCCGTTTACAACCGTCGTTTCAATGACAGCCTTTGCGGAGTCTACCACCGCACGTCTATTGATTGGTAATCCAAGCGCTTCAATTTGCGTCATTGCGTTCCTGATACGCAATCTGGTTGGTGGATGTGTCTGGATTATGCCCAAGGGAATACTGGATTCCATTGTCGAGTCGTGAGCTAATCGTTCAAGGAACGTGACACATGCGACAGGGTTGTAGTTGGCTGCTGCCATATAGTGAACAGCAGTAGAGTCAGCATCGAGTTCAGCCTTCTGGCCGTAACCACTTACCCGTGCGATCTTGACGAGTTGTGCACCGATTAGCAAATGGCTGAGATTCGATGCGTCCACCTTGCTTAGCACACCAGCAAGCAAAGCAATGGCGATTTGACCATCCATTCTGCTTTGTTCTTTCAGCAGGTATACCATGTGGTGGTGTGCGGAGTGGGCAATTTCATGGGCAAGCACTGCCGCTAGTTCATGGTCAGATTTCACATAATTCAATAGTCCAATGTTGACGTATATATGACCGCCGGGAAGAGAGAAGGCGTTTATTTCTTCATTCTCGATGACCTTGAACTTGTAATCAAACCGGCATATCTCGGGGCTACCGTATGTAGCCTCTACACGTTGCTCGTTTGCAACCCGTGCAATTTCTTGACCTATCTTGTTGACTCGCTCGAGAATTTTCGGGTCGTTGACGAGTTTGCTTTCCCTATCAATAACAGCTGCCGCTTCTCGCCCCATCTCAGTTTCGCGCCTGGGATCTATACCGGTACGGCTAGCCGCACACGGCCCCAAAAGCGCGAAACTGAGACTCATTATGAGTAAGGCGAAGATGGCAATTCTATTTTTAGAGTTTATCATATGGCACCATTCCTCCGGATGGTCGTGGCGCTCAAAGGCGCTGTGAACATCGGAGGACCCGGAGCATCCGCAGTACCTTTTCCTCGGCTCGTTCCCACTAGTGTGAGAACCCACGAGTGCTTATATTAGAATCGCAGGAAGGACTGCCAAAAGTTTACCGGAAGGTGCCCCTTACCTCCTTGTATTACATCCGATAAATCCCTGCTACGAGTTCCTCCTTCGTCTGACAAAGTAACCAATCGTCGGTATCCCTGCCGCTGCCAAAGCCAACAGGCTAGATGGCTCGGGGACCGCACTGCCCTTGCCAGGACGTGCCCAGAAGGTATTGACCGTTCCGTCCGTCTCACACACAACGTGGACAAGAAACAATTGGTCACCTGGCGTGAAGGTCCCTGGGAACTCAGCGGCACCGATAAGGTAAGGCTGTCCATCCGGTGGGACATAGTTAGTCGGACCTCCTGTAAGGTATCCGAATGCGCCTTTATTGGGCTCGTAGCCGCCATCATAATCCCAGTTGGTCCTTGTGTACGCAGTGTCGTACCCTGTCCAATCCGCTGGAATCTGAGACGTAGGGATTGGCTGTCCGCTGGCCGGGTACACTGCTAATGCCTTGATTCCAACAACGTCGCCGAAGGTGGGATCAATGGCGTTTGCATCCACGGTCATATAGTAGTACCAGAGGCCACCGGACAACGCGGAATACACTCCCACATAGTTTACAACGTCCGTCTGTGCTTGGTAACTTGGCCATGGGTCAGCCTGGGCCGATGGAATCACCAAGACGAGTATTGTTACGACATACACTAGGCACCAAAGTGCCCTGATTTTTCCGCTTTGCATAGTTCTTCTAACACTCCTTTCTTTCCGGACATGCTTTAGTGTCATTTCCGGCGTATTGCATACCACCTACAGAAGACACCGACTGCACCGATTGTTATGGCAACAAGTCCGGCGGGCTCCGGTATTGGACTACCTCCTCCGCCGCCTCCTCCACCGCCACCGCTAAGTGCTCCTATGGCGCCTGCTCCAATGAGCGCTGGCAGTAGCAGGTTTGGAGTGCTCTTTGCTGCCCCCACTGCAGCCGGTTGGGCAGGAGAGACCACTGGAGGCTCTGCCGGCACTAACGCTACTGGTGGTGCTTCTAGGACCTTAGTTTCTATGGGAGGCGTAACCTCGGTAGTCGGGGCTGCCTCGGCTGGGACCTCGACCATTTGTTGCGCTTCTGGCGCCGTCACTTCTGGCTCCGGCGGGGCCACAACCTCTTGTTTGGGCGGTGGCTCTGGTTTCTTCGGTGGTGTCTCAGCCTTGTATTCGGCCACCTTAGTTGGCGGCTGTGGCAGGCGCTTCAGGAATGGATTACCGCACCTGAGTTCCATTATCGGTTCCCCATTCCAAGCAACGATCACCGTGCTACCAGCCTTGACGGTTCTCACTCGTGACACTATTTTTCCGTTCTTGGCAATGTAGAACACGGTGTACCGGTGCGAATGTGTGAGATTCTTCGTCCACGCACACCGGGCGAAGTAATCTGCCAACGCGGCTGGCGACATGCCGAAATGTGCCGAGTATCGTTTTGCCACGACCGGGTCCTGTTTGATGGTCCGCGCAAGGTCTTGCACGCTGTGGATCGGTTGCCTCAAGAATGATCCTGGCGGCACCTTGCCTTTCGCTGCGTGAGCGGGTGGAGATAACATCAGGACGGCTATCCCTAAAGACAACCCTAGTCGTCTCCGGCACGACATGATGTATCACCCCTTTCTAATTTAGTTTTTTAGTAGTAGTACAAAGTTGGCATTAATATGCTATAGGCGGATCCCTCCTTTTCTTACCAATGGCAAGCACTGCAAGATTTGGGCCAAAGTGTCAGAAAGCGCGAAAAACTGGTAAGTTTTTTGCGGTGGCCATTGGTCTGAGTTGTGACTGAAGTCTGAGTGTTGCTGCGCCGGGCATGAGGCCCCGACCCTCGGTCGTCTGTTGTAGGCGCGGGATGCTTTTGGGAAAGGGTCAGAACATGTGATGTAGGTCTTTAGTCAATTAGTTTCAGCGGAGTGATCTGTCATACATCTGTCTTGGAGCCCGAAAGTGGGTGCATCACGGGGCTTGACATTAGGTAGCGGAGCGTGGTAGAAAAAAGTGCCATGACATCGCGTCGTTTGACTTTCTTATCTCTGCCGCGAGGGATTCAGTGGACTATCTGTCTCATGGCTGTTTGGCTCTTGTTAAACGTCCTCGATGTTCTGTCTACGTATCAGGCTCTCTCGACGGGCAAGGCGACCGAAATCAACCCTCTGATGTCTCTTCTGATAGGCACGCCGCTTCTATTGATAACCGCAAAGATGCTTCTTGCTTACGGGGCGGTCAAGATCGTGGAGAAAGCATCTGCTAGGAGCATCTACTACAGTGTAGTCTCATTGTTGGTCCTCAATATCTATGTGGCTCTCGTCTGCGCGAATAATATCATTGTGTGGCTTCGGAACTAGATCGGCTGAACTGATCAAAGAGGGTAGACGAGTTTGGTCGTTAGTTTACTCACTGTGCTATCGGCATTTGGGTCACCGAATATGAGGTAGAGATCCATTCCCTTCCGAACGGCGTGTCGGTACGAAGCGTAGAAGTTGTTTCTTCCGTTTAAGGTTACAATCCTCATACCAATACCTCGTTCGGGCGAGAAATCATAGGTCATCGTCAGGACCGCCTGAAGGTCTTTTTCGAAGTGCCTGACCGAAGATACTCCAATCTGAATCTTAAGTTGCTCTCGTGGTTGGAGCTTCCAATATGGCTCAATGAGACTATACCGCCGTCCCTTTCGGTGACCCCATGCAATCTCACACCCATACCCAGTATAAGCCGCTCGGCAGTCAAACTTCACCTCGAGTGAGTGCACGAGGTCACTATACACATAGTACAGTCCTGCTTCGTCTGTATCGCCCCTGTCTGTTCTTTCAACCTCAAACGACGCTTCGATGTTAGAAACCCATTCAAAGTCCACGCCTGCCTTCAGTCCTCTTATCACAGGGCGTCCGTGTGAGTCTTCGAAATCTGTATATTGCAGAGAGTAGCCGTCGCTTCTTAGCGGGATGTCACGAAAATGTCTGTGCAGGCGGCAATAGAAAGTGGGACCCTTTAAGTCGTTGTAAGGTACGTAGCCGTCAAGAGCAAGGAATTCAGGTCCGATTCGTATGTAATTCAGACTGAAATCGAAATCCCTCCCGTCGAAATCAACATATGCGATATCAAATGATCCATCGCCGCCTTCTCCGTCCGTGATGCTTTTCCCAAGCAGCATTCCGAGCGTTAGGTTACCGTTCCTCGAGTATCCTTCAAATGCAGAGACGCGATTGTCAGTTGAACTGTCCGACCGCGCCAGGTAGTACGCACCTGCTCCTGAGGTTGCGCCAAGGTCAAAGCGAACGTGGCTCGCCAGGTCTGAACGATCCATTTCACCATGGGTATTGAGAATGGAAAGGTTTGTCCGTCCGAACTTTCCGAAGTATTTTGCCCCGACGTCGAAGTCAGGGATACGCCTGCTATAGAAAAGCGCCAGCCCGGCTTCGTAATTGCGAAAATTGTCTTCCCCTTCCTTGAAGAACGGTCGGTAGTCATCGTAGCGTCGCTCTGCGTAAGAGAAGTCTATGCTTTCCACCTGCTGTTCAACGCTTTCGAAGTCCGGGTTTAGGGTCAAGACTGCTGTGGAGTTACTTCCAACTTGATACTTGGTGTCAAGTCCTGTCCGAGCCTGGAGCGCGCCACGGGGGCCGACTTCCCCGATCGTGTACGCCATGAATACAGGTCTGAGGCTAACCCTTGGCTCTGGGACAGTAAGTCCTATAAAGTCAGCGAAGTCTTCTATACGGGAGTCGTTTAGGATGCGGGGCCAGCGTGCTATTTCTGTGGTCCGTTGGTGCCAGCGTGCAAATGCAAGCCCGAATGATGTTGCTCCGGGCTTATACCTCAGAATGGAGAAAGGGATACTCATCTCGCAGTACCAGCCCCGGTCGTCAATGGAGCATGCCCCGAGCCAGTCGCCTTTCCATTCAACCTTGCTTGCCGTGCCGCCAACCATATCATCTTTTTGAGCGCCGCCCGCGGTCATGGCAAACCAGGTGGACGTCTGGTGGTCGTGGTAGGTATCCAAATCCACCCTCACATAGTCATCTCCGGCGAAACTTCCATCCCTTTTCTTCTGGAACCCACATATTTTGGATGGCACTGAGTCTAGGCACTTGAAGGCTACATATATATTGTCTTTGTCCACTGCAATGTAGGCGGTGGTAGGCTCTGCGGGTGGAGCATCAATGCGTGTCACCCAGAAGTCTGAGACTTGTGACGCTAGGTCCCAGCATGCGTCGTCAAGTTTGCCATCAATCACCGGGGGCTTGTCGATGTATACGGCTCTGATTTCCGGCGCGGCGCGACATGCCTGGGACAAAACGCTTAAAAGTAGTGTGAGAAAGGTGGCTATGAACGTAATGCTTCGCTTCTTCACTATCAATCGATTGCTACGGTTGGGTACAGCCAGCATTATTGCTTGCGGCTTCATGAGGAGACTACCACAAGGCTTGCAGACTTATGTGCCTACCTCGGGACCCAAACTCATTACTCCTTCGGTACAAAATCAATTCTTGTTCGCATATTTCAGGGCGCTCACTTATCGTTACAATGAGGTGACATAGCGCCTAAGATTCTCGAGACCTATTTCCAGTGCTAGCCTATTGTCTTCCATCCCTTCGAATTCTATTGATAGGTAGCCATCGTAGCCTGCTGCCTTGAGAGCAGCCAGACATCCTCGTACGTCTATGTTCCCATGACCTATGATTGCACCGCGATGGAGGTTACCACCCCTGGAGCGGTTCCACCCGCGCCCTGGATCTTCGGTAGGCGGTTTGCGATGAAAGTCCTTGGCGTGCACATGGAATGCGTACGGCGCCATTCGCGTCACAGCGCGTACGGGGTCATCGTCTGCACATATGAAGTTGCCTATATCCACCAATGCTCCAAAATTCGGGTGGTTGACTGCTTTCATCAGTGCTTCACAACGGTCACTATCCTGAACGAAATGACCGTGGTTTTCCACCATAGTCTTGATTCCCTTGTCAGCCGCGTATTCTGTTACTGCTCGGCATGCCTTGGCCAGAATTGGGAGGACTTGGAAAAAGTCCCAGGTACTTAGGTTGCCCTGCCCTCTGCTAGCGTCGTGTCTCATTCGGGGCGCCCCCAGCACGACAGCGATGTCAACCTCACCTTTCAGGCGTTCAACTTCTTTCTCCCAGCCACCTTCAGCGTTGAGAAAATCGGCACCTATGGTGTAACTGATGATTGGTAGTCCGGCATCGGCACATGCTTCTTTTAGTTTCTGTGCAAAACTCTTTGGGTCGGTGGTGCCTTCCGGCGCGTTGAGACCTGAGAATTCTATGCCGTCAAAGCCAAGTTCGGCAGTTGCCTTGATGACGCCGAAGATATCCATTCGTCCTTCACGCAGATAACGTGCCCAACTGTATGAACTTACTCCTATTTTCACGATGATGCTCCCGAAATACTAATTAACGTTAGCGTGCCTATCGAGATACATTGCCATGGCAACTACTTTTGAGATTATCCCATTCTTCGGTGGATAGGTCAAGTCTTCGTCCTTCTTTGTCGGTTTGAGTCGCGCAATGGCGCCTTTTTGTGAACATGAGCGCATTGGCGCTCGTCAATGACAGAGGGCAAAAACTTTAATCTCATGATAGGGAACAGTGGAAAGGAGATCTTCAATGGCAGGAGATTCGATGAACCGACGTGAGTTCTTGAAGCGAGCGGGAGTTGGCGCCGCGATCTTGGGTCTTTCGGCTTACTGCCCGGCAAGTCTTGTCGCAGCACGCAAGCCGAACATAATTGTCATTGTGTCCGATGATCATGGCTACGCCGAGATTGGTCCGCAGGGTGGGGATATTCCTACGCCCAATATTGACTCGATTGCCAAAAACGGTATCAGGTTTACCAACGGCTACGTGTCATGCCCGGTATGCAGTCCCACGCGTGCAGGGTTGATGACAGGACGATACCAACAGCGGTTCGGACATGAGTTTAATCCGGGTCCAGCGACTACGGCAGCCCAGGTTTTTGGATTGCCGCTGACAGAGACCACGCTTGCAGCACGACTGAAGGCCGCCGGTTACAGGACCGCTTGTATCGGCAAATGGCACCTAGGGTACAACGAGGAGTATCGCCCATTGAAGAGAGGATTTGACGAATTCTTTGGCTTTTTAGGTGGAGCACACGCCTACTTTGGCGAGGGTAAAGATGCTGTCAATCGCATCATGCGAGGGAACGAACCTGTCGAGGAAAAGGAATATCTCACAGATGCATTTGGTCGGGAAGCCGTCTCATTTATCGAAAAACATAGTGAGGAGCCTTTCTTCCTCTACCTTGCATTCAATGCGGTTCACTCGCCTCTTCAAGCGCCAGAGAAATACCTCAAGCGGTTCTCAAGTCAGTCTGACGAAAAGCGCCGTACATTCTCAGCCATGCTCTCGGCTATGGATGACAACGTTGGCAGGGTGCTCAAGACACTGAGGGAGAAAGGACTAGAGGACAACACCTTGATCTTCTTCGTAAGTGACAATGGTGGTCCTACTCGCAATACGACGTCAAGGAACGACCCTCTTAGAGGCTATAAGGGTGAGGTATACGAGGGCGGCATCCGCGTACCTTTCCTCGTTCAATGGAAAGGTACAATACCTGCCGGTAAAACTTATGAGCAGCCTGTAATTTCGCTTGATATCGCGCCAACAGCATGTGCGGTTGCGGGAGCGTCAACCGCCGGTGCAAAGTTTGACGGCGTTGATCTCCTTCCATACCTTACTGGAAGAAAGAAAGATATGCCCCACCAGACGTTGTACTGGCGCTATGGCAACCAATCTGCAATCAGGAGTGGTGATTGGAAACTGGTGAACACCCCGGGCGGTGTGGAATTATACAACCTGAAGGAAGACATTCGCGAGAAAAACAATGTAGCGGACAGGAATCCGGACAAGGTGAAGGAGTTGGCCGAGCAGTACGAAAAGTGGAACTCTCAACTCGCCGCTCCATTGTGGAGGACTCAAAGGCAGCGTCAGCCGAGGGCTCGCAAGGCGGCTAGGAAAAGGGCTTGATTCCCAATCTACTTGCTTAGCACCAAGTTGGGTTCCGTTCTTACTTGCTTTGAATCAGCGTTGCCGACTGGTCTTTTACGCTTCCTGGTAAAGCCAGCGGTTGACTATGACTGACACCTATGCTATAATCCATCCGTGACAATTGTGGCAGAAGCGCGGTCTGCCGGATTAGAACGGAAGGGTGAAATAAGTCGGATGTACGACAATAATGAGGCGCTCCTGGCGAGGGTCGAGGAACTGCAGAAAGAGTTGGAGGAAAGCAAGCAGTACATAGCGACCCTCGAAAGGGCAAAGAGGGACCTGGAGCAAAAGTTACGTAGTCTCTCCGAGCCTGGTGGCGAGCCCATACCCATAACTGAGATTGAAGAGACTCTCAAGCGATTGGTTCGCAAGATTGCGGATATCCTCTACGCTGAGAAATGTGTCTTTATGCTTTTTGACAAGGAGAGTGGCGAACTGGTCGCAAGCAAGCCAGCGTATGGGCTGACTGACGAAGAGATCAAGAACTTTAGAGTTCGTGCAACTCAGGGGGTTTCTGGCGAGGTTTTTCGGACCGGGAAGCCTGCAATAATTTACGACGCATTAACTGACGAGCGCACCTTCAAAGAAAACGTTGCACTCCTCCACGTACATAATGGTGTGTGTGTACCTCTTATCGTGGAGAAGCGTGACGAAGAAGGGCGCGTAGTCGAGAGCACTACCATCGGCGTCCTCCATGTCTTCAACCAGCGGTATGGCAACGTATTTACAGAGGAAGATGTGCGGCTGCTTCAAAGGTACGCGCGAAATGCAACAGCCGTTATTCAAAATGCGCAGATTTACCGCGAGTTTGTTGCTGAAAAGGAAGATCTGGAGCATATCATTGAAAGCGTCTATGCTGGGCTGCTTATGGTAAACAAGGAGGGCAGGGTCACCCAGATGAATGCCTCAGCCCGTGCAATGTTTGGTGCAAAGGGCACCGATGTTATCGGCAGACCGTACTACGAGGTTATTGATGACCCAAGAGTTAAGGAGATTATTGTAGGAAGCCTGAACGACAACGAGGAGATTGCCACGGAAATATCACTTGCGAGAGGTGACGAAGGGGAAAGGATATACCAGGCTCAAACCGCGCTTGTGCGAAATGACGAAGGGCAAACCATAGGAGTTGTTGCTATCTTCAACGATATCACAGAGATACGCAATGTGGAGCGAATGAAAACAGCCTTTGTCTCCACCGTGTCTCATGAACTGCGCACACCTCTGACTTCAATCAAAGGATTTATTTCAACTCTGCTACAGGACGAAGAGGGGTATTACGACCGAGAAACCCAAAGGGAGTTTTACACAATCATTGACACAGAATGCGATCGCCTTACACGACTAATCAGCGATCTACTAAACGTCTCAAGAATCGAGGCCGGGCGAGCACTCGAACTTAATCTCAAGCAGGTGAACCTGCCGAACCTCATTGAGAAGGTTGTAACGGTTCAGAAGTCCTATACGAACAAGCATACCTTCGAAATTGACCTCAAGGATCTGCCTGAGATCACTGCCGACGAGGACAAGATTGATCAGATTCTGACCAACTTGACAAATAACGCTATCAAGTACTCTCCGAAAGGCGGCACCATCACGATCACTGGCAGACACAAGGATGGGATTGTCACAATCAGCGTCGCAGACCAGGGAATGGGTATTCCAAAAGAACATCTGGGAAAGGTATTCGACCGGTTCCACCGCGTAGACAACCGTGACACACGCGAGGTCGGAGGGACCGGCATAGGTCTGTATCTGGTGAAACACCTCGTGGAAGCACATGGCGGAAAGATATGGGTGGAGAGCGAGGTTGGCAAAGGTTCAACTTTTACCTTCACTTTGCCAGTGACGCCTCCTGCGGAAGATGAGCAGGAATCTCAAAAGACAGCCGGCGCCGTCGCTTGATCCTAGGTTCCTTTTTAGACGAACACTTCTGCGCAATGCCCTGACGCGGGTCACCGAGGTTTGGTATTTTGGTCAGTGAGCCACTAGTTGTAAAAGTTCAGCGTCTTCCGGGTACAGAGGACTTGCCGCTCCCAAGATACGCCACTCCTGGTTCGGCTGGCATTGATTTGTTGGCTGCGGTGGAGGAAGACATAATACTCCAACCAGGTGAGCGGAGACTCATCCCTACCGGCATCCGCCTGGCGATACCTGAGGGCTATGAAGGGCAGATCCGTCCTCGTAGTGGACTGGCATTGAAGCATGGAATTGGCTGTCTAAACTCCCCGGGGACAGTTGATTCGGATTACCGCGGTCCGGTCCAAGTGATTTTGGTCAATCATGGTCAGGAGCCGTTTAGAGTACGACGCGGTGACCGGATCGCACAGATGGTTTTTGCACCTGTGGCTCGTGCGTGCCTTGTGGAGACTGATTCACTGCCTGAGACTCTCCGCGAAGACGGAGGGTTCGGGCACACGGGTGTGGAGACTCCCCTCTGTGGTGGAAGCCAGGGATAGGTTGTGGCTGGAATGGTGATTTTGCCGCACTTGTCTAATAACGCTTTTTTCCTTCCGCATGTGACCACACGTGTATCAGCATGCATACTATAGCATCTGTCGTGATGTGTAATTCGCCCCGAATTGAGTTCTCGAATACAACGTGGGTTAGTTGCGATCCCCTAGAAACGCGCTGAAGAATTGTCGTTTCATTTCTATTGCTTTCAACAGTACTCGGCAATCTATCGTTGTTGTAGGACTCTTTTTCTGGCGGTGTAAGCGAAATTAAAGAAGTAGTTTCGCCAGAATTTGTCATCTGACTGGTAGATGTTGTCATAGAGGAAATAGTCGGCAAGCACTTCGCGCATGCGAAGCAATTCTTTCAGGCGTCCTTTGTTCTTCGGGTCAGAAATCGTTAGGTCGAGTAACTCCAGAGCCCGCTCGAAAGCCATTCGACTATATTCAGGATTCTTGTCTTTCCAGGCAATTGTTCTGTTTACCTCGCTGCCAACGTTTGCCAACTGCTCCATCAATGAGAACTGATGCCATCTTCCCTTGCCCAAGTTCTTATGCGTGTATTTCATCTCTTGACCAGGCTGTTTACGATTTGAATAATCTTTTCCTTAATTCTTGGATCATCAACGCCACATGACCGATTGCCACGGCGTGGCCTTATGTTTATGAGGCAATCAAATTCTACCCGTTTGTCTTCTTCATTGTTTGGATAAATGTTTATTCCCCACAGGCTAGTTTGTTTTGAGCCGCTTTCGATGAGTATCGCTTCCTCATCGGAATGAAGTTTGCCGTCGACAGCCATGATTTCTTGCTCGACATCAACCACTGCTTTCACGAGATTGCCAAACAAGTTTTCCGCCATCTCGCTGAGTTCTTCGAGTGTTATCGGGTTTTTCTTACTGATCACTTTCATTTGTTCTTGCTTTGCGATTTTACTACACCTGATCAGGTATTGAACGTACGACGTGACATTTCCTTGATTGCATTTTATATCCTTCGGCTCTGTGTTCGCCGTGCATATCGAGGTCGTGAGTTTGTCTAGCGTGTATGAACTCGAGACGGTTAGATGAGACTTACTTTTCGGCGAGTCTTAGGCTTGGTTGGGGACCATTAAAAGGAAGATCGAGGTGCTGCGCACCAGCCGCAGTGATCTTTCGCCCAGCAGAGGTGCGGATGAGATAGCCGATGTTTAGTAAGAACGGCTCAACTACTTCAGTGAGCGTATCAGCCTCGACCTGTAAGGTTGCTGCAAGGGCTTCAATTCCCACCGGTCCGCCACAATAATTTATGGCAATTGTGGTTAGGAAACGGCGGTCAAGATCAGTCAGTCCTTTTTCATCTACACCTTCCAGTGCAAGCGCTGCGCGGGCGGTCTCAAGCGTGATGGTGCCATCGCCTCGTACCTGTGCATAATCCCTGACCCTGCTCAAGAGCCTATTAGCAACGCGGGGTGTGCCCCTTGAGCGACTGGCAATCTCTGCGGCGCCATCAGAATCTATTGGAACCTGCAGGATTTGTGCAGATCGTTTGACAATGCGGGTCAGTTCTTCGACGCTATAGAAGGTTAACTCGCGGAGTATTCCGAATCGGTCACGAAGTGGAGACGACAGAAGCCCTGCACGGGTCGTTGCTCCTACCATCGTAAATTTCTCGAGCCGATAACGGTGGCTTCGTGCATGAGTGCCACGGTCAAAAATGAAGTCTACCGCAAAATCTTCCATAGCGGGGTAAAGAAATTCCTCGACCGTCCTGGAAAGTCTGTGGATTTCATCAACAAAGAGGACATCTCCTTGTTCAAGGTGTGTGAGAATACCCATGAGATCGGCTGGCCTTTCAAGCGCTGGACCAGAGGTAACGACTATATTTCGCCCCATCTCATGTGCAATGATATGCGCCAGTGTCGTTTTGCCAATTCCAGGAGGTCCATGAAGCAGGACATGGTCCAGGCTGTCTCCGCGTGCGAGTGCCGCCTCGATTGCAATTCCCAGGGTCTCGACTACCTGTGTTTGCCCGACATACTCCGAAAGGCGCTTCGGACGGAGTGTAACATGCTCTTCGACTTCGGTTTCGCTTGTTTGCTTTGGGTTATCCATGCTTATGTCCCCTGAGCACCTCGTCAAATAAATCCTCTGCACACGAAATGTGCGCGTTACGTTTCATCGCTGCTTCAATTGCCTGCTGGGCTTCCATGGGCTTGAAGCCGAGTTGCTTTACAAGTGTATCGCGCACTTCCAACTTGAAGTCGACAGGTGTTTCTTGGACCGCGACCGCCTCTTCTGGAAGCAAGGCATACTTGGCGGCTCGTCCTCGGAGTTCCGCGATTATCTTTTCGGCTGTCTTCTCGCCAATCCCTTTGAGAGATTTCAGTGTCTTTACGTCGCGATCAACTATTGCCTTTGCAATCTGGGGTACGGATATGGACGACATAACGCTTAGGGCTACGCTTGGACCAATGTCACTAACACGCAGAAGTTCTTCGAAGAAGTCCCTTTCTAATTCACGCTGGAATCCAAAGAGGCGGGGCACAGGCTGGTGTTGTGACTGCTGGAGAGAAATGAACAGTTTGACATCGGTTCCATCAGGCTTACTGGCGAATAGACGCTGGGTCATAGCGGGCAATTCGACCTCATAACCGACACCGTTTCGGTCACCCACCAATACGACGACGCCACGGTTTGATGTGGACATGAGTTTGCCTTGAATGAATCGAATCATTTTGAGCATTACCCAGTGTCTTTGGTTCCCCTAGGATTCTTCAAACTGCCTAATTACAGGTCAGGTTCGATGCCTCTCATCGCACCAACGTACGCCAATCCAAGGGCATCGGCAGCATGGTCTGGACTAATGGGTCCAGGTATCCCCAGTATGCGCCTCAGCCCCTTTTCTACCTGAGACTTATCCGCGGCTCCACTTCCCGTGAGCGCAAGTTTTACAGAACGTGGCTGAATTCCAAGGACGGTGCATGAGTGTTCTGCTGCAGCCAAAAGCACGATTCCCCTAACCTGTCCGATGGAAAGGGCCGTAGATGGCGTTGCTCTTTTCATGAACACCTCTTCGAGCACGGCCATCTCAGGCGCCCATCGTTTCATCAGTGCTAGGATGCCGTCGTAGATTACTCTGAGACGTTCGGGTGTTTGGGCTTTTGCACTAGTGGTGATACACCCATAGTCAAGGCATTCGATCTTTTGGCTATTGCGCCTCACAATGCCATAGCCGGTAGCCGCAAGACCCGGGTCAATACCGATTATCACTACCTCTCTGGCATTCGACTTATCATTTCGCACGATGCGTGCCCTCACACCGGAAAGTCTTACATTTGTTCGACTTTCGGGGCAATTTTAGCATCTTCGGGGCCACCTGTAAAGCAAACCCGGATGTGTGAAGGTAATCAGCGGGGTGGTGGTGAACCTTTAGACTGCGTGCTCATGTGTGCCGTCCACAATCCGCAAAGGAGCGATGAAAATGGCAAATCTTGCAATCAATGGTGGGTCGAAGGTTCGAAGCAAGGGGTGGCCGTCGTGGCCGATTTTTGATGACAGCGACGTCCAGGCAGTTGCGGATGTCGTGCGAAGTGGTCACTGGGGGTGCCTCACCGGCGACAGAGTAGCCAAGTTCGAAAAGGAGTTCGCAGCGTTTCAGGGAGCGAAATACGGCGTATGCGTCACAAACGGAACGGCTGCTCTCGAAATCGCTTTGAAGGCGGTGGGCGTGAGGGCTGGCGACGAGGTCATCGTTCCCCCGTATACCTTCATTGCGTCGGCTAGTTCGGTGCTCCAGATTGGCGCCATTCCAGTTTTTGTGGACATTGACCCGGATACGTATAATCTCGATCCCTCAAAGATCGAAGCAGCCCTCAGTGAAAAAACTAAATGCATACTAGCCGTGCACATTGGCGGAGGACCAGCCGACATGGATGGCATTCTTGCTGTGGCGAGAAAGCACGGTCTGAAGGTCGTCGAAGATGCGGCTCAGGCTCATGGAGCGGCATGGAACGGACAGAGGGTTGGAGCAATCGGCGATGCGGGCACATTTAGTTTCCAGGCAAGCAAGAATCTCACTGCCGGAGAGGGCGGCATCGTCCTGACGAACAATCCGGAGATATATGCAAGAGCATGGTCGCTACATAACTGTGGACGAGTTCCTGAAGGCAAATGGTACGAGCATCGGATTCTTGGTTGGAACATGCGCATGACTGAGTTCCAGGGGGCGATATTACTTTCCCAGATGAAACGTCTGGAATCCCAGATGAAGATACGCGAGGAGAACGCACTTTATTTGGATGCTGAACTTTCCAAGATTGAGGGCATACGTCCGCTGAAGCGTGACCCAAGGGTGACCTCGCACGCATACCACCTTTACATATTTCGCTATTCTCAGACAAAATTCGGTGGCTTACCCAGATCGAAGTTCCTCGATGCTCTGAATGCCGAAGGCATTCCATGTTCGGCGGGCTACGTCCCGTTGTACAAGGAGCAATTGTTTTACGTTGAGCCCGGCGGCTGCCCACTTGGGTGCACGTTCTATGGACGCGAGACTGATTACTCGAAGGTTTGTTGTCCGATTGCGGAGCATGCCTGCGCCAATGAGGCAGTATGGCTGACCCAGAACATGCTCTTGGGAACTAGAGACGATATGGATGACATAGTCAATGCGATTAAGAAGATTAGCATGAATGTTGATGAGTTGCGCTAGGAATCGGGATGCGTCTTTGCGCGACTGCGCTAGGTAATTTTGCGATTCGGTAATCCCGAAGAGGGTTACCTCGGTGGAGGCAAGATGAGCAATCTCCTGATAATCCTATACTTGAGCCTGCTAGCAGCCCCGATGTGCGCTTGGGGGAATGGCGCGAAGGCTTCAAGACCACTTTACAAGCAGGTTTCTAGTGTGGAAGGATTCTTGAAAGCGGTCGAAGAGGTGAACAAGCGGTCTGGAACAATTGTATTGGAGCCGGGCACGTACACTTTGAGTGATGCTATTGTCTTCACGCGGAGTGATATATCGTTGAGGGGGAGTGGGTGGAACACCGTAATCCAGCGAAAGGGCGAGGGAGATGCCATCGTTTTTAAGGGCAGCCTGTGGAACTGCTCGGTGCGCGACCTGACTATAATGGGCGACTCGCAGGCAAAAAAGGGATCAGGGATTGTCTTCAAGGAGGGTGAGTGGTCGGGGATTGCCTACATTGACTACTGTCGGATAATGAATTTCCCAGAAAGTGGTGTGAGGTTTGAGGGCAATCCTGCCGCACCATTCTCTTCAAATACAGTGAGCAACTGCTGGCTTGTAGGAAACCTTGGGGATCAACTATTCAGCCGTAACAACAACGACTTTTATATTTGCGGTAACCAGTTTGGAATGCAGCCGGGCAGGACCCCTCGTTCCGGTGTTTTTCTAGATCACTCGTCCGCAGGGACGTACACCAAGAACTACCATTGGGGAAACCGGGTAGCGCTTCGAATGATCGGCTGCAATTTCAATAGGATCGAGAATAATCGCTTCGAGCAGAGTCTGGAGTGTGGTATTGTCATAGGGGATCCGGAAAAAGCCGAATGGTCTGGATTTAATATCATCTTGGGCAACACAATCCACACCAATTCGGAGGGGGAGTCGGGCGCTTTCCCGGCGGTTTTGGCGTACGATGCTTCACAGGTCACCTTCTCTGTAAACCAGATTTTCAGTTGGGCGAACGATAAGGTGAAGATGAAGTCCGGACTCGTGCTGAGCCGCGGATGCAAAAATTGGATTGTGAAGGACAATATCATTCGCCATTGTGTTGAAGTTGCAATCGCTTACGACCCGGAATCAGGTCACTTGGTCAAGGACAATATAATTGATACTCCGGCTCAAGAGGCAAAATAGGTGATTACGGAAAAGGCTCTGTATTTTTTCGACTGCAATTCACAGATTGGCAGGTACAGCGTCAAACACCCTGAAGCCTTCACTAGCGCTGATAGCCTGATGCATGAGATGCAGTACTGCGGCATATCAGAGGCGCTAGTATACCATTCGATGGCGAAAGAATATGCGCCTGTGGTTGGGAATGAAATGTTGCTGCACGAAATTGAAGGTAAGCCGTTTCATCCTTGCTGGGTATTGATGCCACATCATACAGGTGAGATGCCTCACCCGTACGAACTTCTTAGTCATATGAAGGCTCGGGGCGTACGAGCCGTCCGTGCATTTCCCGTTTTGCACCAATTTCGACTCTCAGACTGGTGTGCGGGAGAATTGCTAGAGATGATCGAGTCGAATAGGTTGCCATTTTTTCTTGACATGGACCAGACGAGTTGGGACGACGTGGCGCGCATGTTGCAAGAGCACCCGAAACTAAACCTTGTGCTCCTCCGGACGTCGTACAGGATTGACAGGTACATATATCCTCTATTTGAGAAGTACGAAGGGCTGCGAATCGAGGCGGCTACTTATGAGGTCAACTATGGAATCGAAGAAATATGCGGGCGTTTCGGAGCAAATAGACTCCTCTTCGGCACGGGTCTTCCATTTACTGAGGCTGGACCTTCTATCGCTCAAATTGCCTACGCAGATATCAGCGACGAAGAAAAACGCATGATTGCTGGCGAGAACCTGAGAGAACTGCTTGCAAATGCGTATTAGTTAGTAGATGAGAGTTGCTACCATAATTACCTTGCTCCTGATACTGGGATGTGGCGCTATGTGTGCGGAAAAGGTTCTAATCCCGCTCGATGGAAAATCCGTGCCCAAGAATGCCGTTCTGAATAACGTGAGTGCACAAGGCGTTTTCCACGATGGGAAGCCGTGTATTGAGGTGGTGTTTCGAAAGGCACAATGGCCGAACATCTGCTTTAAGCCCGAAGGCGATTTCTGGGACTGGTCGGATTATGCCGGCATATCTTTGGATGTCTACAATCCTGAGGGCAATCCAGTTGAGTTTTCTGTCCGTGTGGACAACATCGGCGCAGATGGCTGGAATCACTGCAATACCAATGCGGCAAGAGCGCGACCACGCAAGTGGACAACACTCTCAATGAAGTTTATTTCGAATCGCCCTGAGCGATTTTGGGGGATGCGGGGTATTCCAGGCATCGGACGCTCTGGTTTTGGTACCCCTATCGACCTATCCAAGATTACCGGATTCCAGGTCTTCCTTGCTAAGATTGAGCAGGAACACAAATTGCTGATTGGAAATATACGCCTGATCCCCTCTTCTGACAAATTGCCACTTCCCTTCGTGGATAAGTTTGGTCAGTACAAGGCTGAGGAATGGCCGGGCAAACTGCACAGCGAGCAGGAATTGATCCAGCGCCGGATTAAGGAAGAGAACGCCTTAAAGAAATCTGCGTTCGGCGACCGTGACAAATACGGAGGGTGGAGTAGCGGACCAAAACTCGAGGCAACAGGTTGGTTCAGGACCGAGAAGATAAACGGCAAATGGTGGCTGGTTGATCCAGAAGGTCACCTGTTTTTCTCCATTGGGGTAGACTGCGTAAGGACAGGGGACAGCACGTTCACGGAAAAAAGAGAAGATTGGTTTGAGTGGCTCCCGGGCGATGATGACAAGTTTAAAGCGGCGGTGGGATATTACAGCGGCGCACATTCCATGGCCGATGTCATCGGTGGTAAAGGGAAAACCGTGAACTTTTACAGGGCGAACCTGATACGTAAGTACGGAAGCCAATGGCAGCGAAGGTTCGTGGAGACCTCATGTACTCGGCTGAAGGCATGGGGATTCAACACCATTGGCAATTGGTCAGAGGATGGTGTCATCAATAGCCACTGTCTCCCTTTTGTGGCAACAGCACATGTGTCCGGGGATTACCGCCGTGTCGAGGGAGGCGGGGGATATTGGTCCAAGATGCCGGATGTATTTGATCCCCGATATGCCGTTGCTGTTGAGAAATCCGTTGGTCCGGTGGCAGACAGATTTGCATCGGACCGATTCTGCATCGGTTATTTCGTGGATAATGAACTGGCGTGGGAAGCGATCGAACGGGGAACTTTGGCCAGTCCACCAGATCAGCCCTGCCGGCTAGAGATGGTCAGACAACTGAAGGAAAAATACGGGACTATTGAGTCTCTGAACAATGCATGGGGCACGAATGCATCCAATTGGGACACCCTTAGGGTGCCTGATTCTCCAAATGCGACCTGTAGGAAAGATTTGGACGAATGGGTCTACTTTTTCTCCCGTCGCTATTTCGAGACAGTAAAGAGTGTGCTGAGGAGGCATGCACCCCATCAACTGTACCTGGGTTGTAGGTTTGCATGGAGCCATCCGCAGGCTATCCGAGCAGCGGCTGACGTTGCGGACGTGGTGAGTTTCAATATTTACTCTAGGGAGGTCAAGTGTGTGGACTGGACGGGCGACAAAGACCTCGGCAAGCCACTGATAATCGGCGAATTTCACTTTGGCGCGCTCGATAGAGGTATGTTCCACGAAGGTCTTGTGCCGACCGCCGACCAAAACGACCGGGCTGAAAGTTTTGTCGGGTATGTGAGAAGTGTGGTTGATTGTCCTGCGTTTGTGGGATGTCACTGGTTCCAGTATGTTGATGAGCCTATTACCGGTCGTGTATATGATGGTGAGAATTACAATATTGGGCTTGTAGATGTCACTGATACGCCGTACCCTGAATTGGTAGCCGCAGCAGTGAAAATAAACAAACAGATTTACGAACGAAGGTGGGGAGATGGGCGTGCAAAGCCTTAAAGAATGCGTCAGGTTGGGTATGCCGCTCTGCCAGGAAACAGTGATTGACGCGCATTGTCATATGGGGCGCTGGTACAACTTCAATGTTCCGAATGGCGATGCATCTGGAATGGTTGCTATGATGGATCGTCTCGGCTTTACAGCCTGCATTGCGGCGCACCATGCCTCAATAGGTCCTGATTTTCGTTATGGAAATGACGAAGTAATTCGGGCGATGCAGGATTTTCCGGGTAGGATATACGGATATGTGGGCGTCAATCCAAATTATCCGGAGACCGAATTGATAAGAGAACTCGATAGGTGTATGGAGGCAGGCATGGTAGGTGTCAAGTTGCACCCGGATGTACACCAATGTCCCGTGGATGATGTGAAATACGCAGCGGTGTGGGAGTACGCGAACGAGCGGCACCTGCCTGTGCTCTCGCATACTAGCACAGGGGGGCGAAATCCCGTGCAGACATTCGAGAAGTTGGCTGAAAAGTACCCGAACGTCGCCATCATACTTGGGCATTCGGGTTTCGGGTCAGAAGGCGCCGAGAAGTCCATCGAGGCAGCGCTCAAGTTCCCCAATATTTACCTGGAGATCGCTGGGTCGGTCATCACCTATGGGATACTCGAGCGCATGGTCAATCGTGTTGGGGCAAAGCGGGTGCTGTTTGGGACGGATATGCCCTTCTTAGACCCACGCCCTCAATTGGGTCGCGTGGCTTTTGCTAAGGTATCCGACGAAGACAAACGGCAGATCTTGGGCTTAAACGCTGTCCGTATCTTCGGATTAAGGGTTCACAATGGCGCTTGACCAGATACAAGTTTCTGTCCCGTCAGCCTTCATCTTGCTTGAGCCAGTGCTGAAATGAAGCGTGTTCTTACTTTGGTTATTTCTGTGATTGTGGCAGTTCCTGTCGTGTCGTGGGTTATGAAGCCCAAGGTCAGACCTGAATACGACGAGCATGGAAGGGTCATCATCGAATGGTATAACTACGCTACGCCAGAGTTTTTGGACCTTTACCAAAAGTATCTAATCCCAGAGTTCGAGCGGACGCATCCCCACATCAAGATACGGCTCAATTCCAGCCTGGGAGACACTGGCTACGACGCCAAGTTGTTGACTCTTATCGCAGGTAAAATTCCGCCAGACCTGGTTCATGTCACACAGCAAAACTTTCCATTCTACGCTGTCAAGGATATTCTGCTCGACCTGACCCCATTGATTAAAAGTGACAGGGAATTTCATATCAACGACTATTTCGAGCGAGTTCTCGAAGGAATGCGCTATCAAGGAAAGTTGCTGGGCTTGCCAAGTGATTTTTCCACGATTGCACTGGTGTACAACAAGGACATGTTCGACAAGTACGGCGTGCCGTATCCTGACGAAACTTGGGACTGGAATAAGTTTCTCTGGGCGGCCAAGAAATTGACGCGTGATACCGACGGCGATGGAGTGATTGACCAGTTCGGCTTCGTAAACATCAACTCATACAATCGGTGGCCGGCATGGGTTTGGATGGCTGGCGGTGACATACTTACAGCGGACATGAAAAAATGTCTCATGGACGATCCTCGCTCAATCAGAGGGATGAAGTTCTATGTAAACCTCTCTATCAAGGAACACGTTGCGCCGACTGCTACGCAGACTCTTGGGCAGAGCTTTGAGGAGATGTTCATGGCAGAGAGAGCAGCCATGATTGCGGACAGCAGGTATGCCTATAAGGTGTTCAGCAAGGGCATGAACTTCCGATGGGACGTGGCGCACATGCCGAAAGGACCAGCATGCAGGGCAACAACTTTTATTTGGGGAGGTAACTGTATACTTAAGAGCACCAAGCACCCGAAGGAGGCATGGGAGTTCTTGAAGTTCTTATCCGGCTACGAAGGCGCAATACTAAATGTAAAAGCAGGGAATGCCTTTCCGGCATACAAGAAAGTGGCTATGTCTGACATAGTCTTGAAGTCATCCATCTCACCGCCAAACGATAAGGTGTTTTTAGAGGCAATTTCCTACGGGCGCCAGGCGCCATTTCCTCCGCAATATACCGAATTCAGTCAGGCAATGACAAAGTTTGAAGGGGCTTTTTTGGGTCTTGAGCCAGTTGATGTGGTTTGTAGGCGCTTTGCGCAAGAAGTAAATGCTGCTGTTAGTGGTGAAGTATGGTGAAGCGAGGAGGCTACGCGAGCATATTGGTATCGCCTGGCGCAGATTTGAGGTCCAACGCATGAGACAGAGAATGTCCAGACGGCAGAGAGCCGAAGCATTTAGCGGCTTCTTGTTCATTTTGCCGTGGGTGATAGGGTTTCTGGTGTTCACGGCTGGACCTGTCATCGCGTCACTGACACTGAGTTTCTGCAAATGGGATATTCTGACACCGGTTAAGTTCGTAGGCTTTGGCAACTATGCCAAGATGGCGCAAGATCCACTGGTCCGAAAGTCCTTGTTAAACACACTGTATTACGCAGCATTTGCGATTCCATTGGGGATGTGTGGCGCCCTCGGTACTGCACTGTTATTAAACCAGAAATTAAGCGGTATGAGGCTTTTCAGAACGCTTTTCTACGTGCCTTCGGTCACGTCAGGTGTGGCGACCTATCTGCTCTGGAGTTGGATATTCAACCCGGAGTTGGGGTTGCTGAATCGTGCCCTCCGGCATCAAGTGTGGTGGCTGGACTTTTCGAAAGGTATCCACTGGAAGATAGTACCGCTGGTGGCAAATCCTCCGAAGTGGTTGGCGGACCCAAATTGGGCGATGCCCGCTCTGATAATAATGTCGCTCTGGGGTGTCGGAGGCGGAATGCTCATTTACCTAGCGGGGCTTCAGGGTATCCCAGAGGAACTGTACGAGGCTGCTATCTTAGACGGCGCAAACAACGTTCAAAAGTTTAGATATGTCACCATCCCAATGCTCAGTCCGACCATATTTTTCAACTTGATCATGAGCATAATTGGTGCTTTTCAGGTATTCGGCGCAGCATTCATTATGACTGGCGGCGGTCCCATGAATGCTACCCTATTCTATGTACTATATCTCTTCCAGAATGCATTCATGTATTTCCGGATGGGATACGCCTCGGCAATGGCGTGGGTGCTCTTCATCATCATTTTGACATTGACATTGATACAATTTCGACTATCGCGTAAGTGGGTGCATTATCAGTAAGATAGTGCCCGTAATACGCACTGGTTTTGTCCGGTCAGTAAGGAAAGAAATACGATGGCAATCGCAGTCTCTAGAAAAACCCGTGATCCGAAGGTGGCTTTGAGGCGAAACTTAGGCATAGTCATGACATACGCTGTGCTCATTGGGCTATCGTGCGTATTTCTTATTCCATTTTTCTGGATGCTTTCGACATCTCTGACTGACGCATCCAGGGTAATTGTCAAAAACCGCGAGTGGATACCTCATCCGGTGGTCTGGTCAAACTACAAAAAAGCGCTTACGGTATTGCCTTTCCATCTATTCCTAAAGAATACACTTATCATTACTATCTGCTGCATTATAGGGCAGTTGCTGAGCGCCTCACTCGTGGCTTTTGGGTTTTCGAGGATGCGTTTCCCCGGTCGCGACGCTCTATTCATTCTGGTGCTTTCTACGATGATGCTGCCTGCGCAGGTGACTCAAATTCCGACATTCATTCTCTTCACCCACCTGCGGTGGATTGATACGCTGAAACCACTTATCGTACCTGCATTTTTTGGCGGTGGGGCATTCTTCATTTTTCTTTTGCGCCAGTTTTTTATGACCATTCCTTCGGAACTCGAAGACGCCGCCCGAATAGATGGCTGTAGCCCATTTGGAATTTATTGCAATGTTGCCTTACCACTCTCCAAGCCTGCGCTTGCCACCGTGGCTGTCTTTAGTTTCATGCATCATTGGAATGACTTCATGGGTCCCCTGATCTACATCCAGTCTATGGAGAACAAGACCCTTGCCCTTGGACTAAACTCCTTCAAGGGACTGCACGGGACTGAATACCACTTGTTGATGGCGGCATCTGTGTCAGTTCTACTGCCTGTGCTTGTCATTTTCTTCTGTGCCCAGAAATACTTTGTCAGGGGCATAGTGTTGTCAGGGCTGAAAGGGTGATCGCAGTATGCAGGTCAGCCTTTGCGTCGCGCACAGCACGTCCTGAGACGAGGTCAATGCAGGTATGCCATCGAGTTTTCTAGAACATTACAGCGGATGATAGTCAGGGTGTCAGGATATGTGGAGCCTCCGTAGAAACCTGTTAATCCTCTGCGCCATTCCGTGTCTCTTCCTAGCGGGATGTAGTTCGCGAGAGACTGGCAAGATAAAACTTGTCGTCTGGGGTCTCCAGACAAGCGAAGAGTCAAAAGGTCTAGAGGCGGCAGTTGCCGAGTTCGAGCGCAGGCATCCGAACATTGACGTGAAGGTGCTTTCCATGGGCGCGGGTGGGATGAATCCACAAAAACTCATGACTGCTATTGTAGGCAGGGTGCCGCCTGACGTAATCCACCAAGACCGATTTACCATCGGCGATTGGGCTTCGCGTGATACATTTATGCCACTCGATCACCTGATTGCTCGCGATATGCACAAGCCGGATGGCATTCGACCGAATGAATTCTATAGAGCATGTTGGAATGAAGCCTGCTACCAGGGAAAAGTTTATGCTATCCCATTCAATACTGACGACCGTGCGCTTTATTACAACCGCAAGTTGTTCCGGGAGGCCAACCTGCCCCCGGACGACCCGCCTAAGACATGGGATGAGTTGCTCGACTATGCAAAGAAGTTGACAAAGTATCGCAAGGACGGTGGTTTTGAACGTATAGGATTCATCCCTAATTTTGGAAACTCGTGGCTGTATCTATATAGTTGGCAGAATGGCGGCGAGTTTATGAGCAAGGATGGCAGAACGTGTACCATGAACAACCCCCGCTCTGTCGAAGCCTTGGAATATATGGTTTCCGTGTATGACGCGTTGAAGGGCGTGGATGCGATCAATTCTTTCTCCTCTGGCTTTAAGGCGAACGAACTGGATCCTTTTTTGACCGGTCTCGTGGCTATGAAGATAGACGGCAATTGGTTTCTCAACAATATTGCTCGATTCGGACCTGATCTTGACTTTGGAGTTGCGCCGGCTCCCGTGCCTAGAGCGCGGTTTGAAGGAAAACCTCCATTCAAAGGGCAACCGAAGTTCATCACCTGGAGCGGAGGATTCTCTCTTGCGATCCCAAGAGGTGCAAGACATGTCGAGGAGTCATGGGAGTTCATCAAATGGATGGTGTCGCCTGAATGTGCACGTATATGCTGGGCCGCGCAGAAGGCCTACAACCAGAGCAAGGGTCGCCCGTTCGTTCCCCCTATGAGTGCAAACTGGAAGGTAAACGAGATCATATTCCGTGAATTTGCACCAAAGTCCCCCAAATTCCGTGAGCCGCTGCGTCTGTTCCTTGACCTGATGAAGGTTTCAAAGTATAGGCCGGTGACCTTTGTTGGTCAAAGGCTTTGGGATGAGCATGTGCGTGCATTTGACCTGGCCACTCACCATAAGAAGACTCCACAGCAGGCGATGGACGATGGTACGAAGGTCGTTCAGAAGGAACTAGACAAGGTTTTCAACCGGACCAAATACCGCGTCCTAAACTGGGGATATCCTCTCGGGATAGTGGCAGCGGGATGCGTGACTTTTTTAGTGCTCGCCTTGAGAGCCCTCCGCCGTCACGGTCCCATGGGGCGGTTGGCACGTGGCGAAGCACTGGCAGGCTATGCATTCGCAGCGCCCTGGATTATAGGATTCCTGGTTTTCACAATCGGACCGATTATTGCCAGCATCATATTCAGTTTTTGTGACTATGACGTTCTCCACCCAGCCCGATGGGTAGGACTTCTCAACTACAAGGAATTGTTCACTGACGATTGGTATTACATGAAGAAGTCATTATACAATGCGGGCTTCTTGGCATTGTTTGGGCTTCCATTGGGTATGGCAACAAGTCTTGCTATTGCCATGCTGCTGAACACAAAAGTGGGGGGTATGACTTGGTATCGCACGATTTACTATCTCCCTTCCATTGTGCCGGTTGTGGCGAACGCGATTTTGTGGATATGGGTTCTGAACCCAGAATATGGTCTGGTAAACGCTGCTTGGAGGGCGACACTCGGTAATTGGTTTGGGTGGCCGGCACCTCTCTGGTTGTCACATGAGGCGACAGCGAAACCGGCTCTCATTGTAATGGGTCTGTGGGGTGCCGGTGGGGGCATGATCCTCTGGCTGGCGGGACTTCAAGGTATACCCCAGCACCTCTACGAGGCAGCCGATATAGATGGGGCGAATTGGTGGAGCCGCTTTTGGAACGTAACCATCCCAATGCTTACTCCGTATATCTTCTTCAACCTGATCATGGGAACAATCGGCGTGCTGCAAACATTTGAAACGGTCTACATAATGACAGGCGGGGGTCCGGTGGACTCCACGCTGGTGCCCGTGCTGTACCTGTTCAACAGTGCGTTTGCGTATTTCAAGATGGGTTACGCCTCGGCGCTGGCGTGGATACTCTTTGTAATTGTGCTTGTATTGACTGTGATTCAACTGAAGATTGCGCCACGGTGGGTGCATTATGAAGGGGAAAAGGCGAAGTAAGTAAGGTTGAATGCGAATGGGCGGACGCATTAAGAGGCGCAAAGAATATGTGAGAAAGGCAATACTGCACACAGTATTGCTAATTGGCTCTGTCGTGTTTATGGTTCCTTTTGTCTGGCTGGTTACGACCTCGCTAAAGGAAGAGGACGAGATATTCAGATATCCACCGGTTTGGATTCCCACCAGACAGGTGAAGATTGATTTGGGCGGACACAAATACCCGGTCTCAATGTGGAACGGCGTGCGTGTAGCAGAAATAAGCGAGACAGAGGCTGGGGAAGTAAAAGTGCGCGTACTGCCCGGTCAGCCGAACGCGGGCAAGGAAACGCTCGTACAAAGGTCGGATCTGGTGAAGGTGCGCAAATTTGCCCTAAAGTGGGAAAACTACACCGATGCGCTTGATTACTTACCTGAGGACACGTACAAGGGTCTGATTTATCTTTGGAACACGGTTTACATCACCACACTGTCAATAGTTGGCACGCTGCTTTCCAGTTCTTTGGTTGCATACTCGTTTGCCCGCTTGAGGTGGCCAGGTCGTGACTCACTGTTCCTTGTGCTCCTGGCAACAATGATGCTTCCGGGTGCAGTGACGATGATACCAGTTTATTTGATCTTCCGTGCACTCGGTTGGATAGACACACTGCGCCCGCTCTGGGTGCCGGCGTTCTTTGGAGGAGCGTTTAGCGTGTTCTTGCTCCGCCAATTCTTTCTCACAATTCCAACGGATCTCGAAGATGCAGCAAAGATTGACGGGTGTGGCTACTTTGGAATTTATCGCCGGATCATGCTTCCGCTGATAAAACCTGCACTTGCGACTTTGACCATTATGACATTCATGGGGACGTGGAATGAGTTTATGCGCCCCCTGATTTATATCAACTCGCCGGAGAAAATGCCGCTGGCATATGCGCTTCAGTTGTTCCAGGCGGCGCATAGCGCGGAATATGCACTGCTCATGGCAGCTTCTACACTGGTGATGCTTCCGGTGCTTGTTGTCTTCTTCTTCACCCAGCGCTACTTCATTCAAGGGATCACACTAACGGGCTTGAAGCAGTGAGATGCAGGGCAAAGGGAGAGACGCAAAATAATTGGTATATCGTTGATTGTAATTTGAGGTGCAGCCATGTATTTTGAGGACAAGGACAAACAGATACTTCGTAAATTGGCGAACAGGGTGGCGGAGATCGCTAATCACCCCCGCCAGGCAGAGCGGCGGGAAATGTGGAAGCGACACAATCGTTTGGAAAAGGTCAAACCAATGGTGCTTGTATTTCCCGAATGTTCGTGGCAGGAGATCCTCCCGGACAGCGTACTTGAGTGCACCAACGATCTCGCCCGCAATTGTGAGAGAGAACTTCGACGGAAAATATATTACTGGGAGCACCTCCGCGATGACAGCGTCATCGAACCATGGTTCAAGGTCGGGCTAGTGTGGTGGAGCACAGGTTGGGGCTTGACCCCAGGCAGAATTCCAAGTCCGATGGAGCGAGGTGCCTGGACATTCGATCCACCAATCAAAGATGAATCCGACATAGAAAAACTGAGGTTTCCCGAGATAGTGATAGATGAGGAGGCAACACTGCGCAACTTTGAGGCGCTCCACGACGCTATCGGCGATATTCTGCACGTCAAGATTCATCGTCAGATTTTTGCATGGAACTTCACTGGGCTGGCCAACTTACTTGCTTATCTCCGGGGCCTTGACCAAATGATGTGGGATATGGTCGAACGCCCCGAATGGGTGCACCGCATCATGTCCTTCCTTGCAGAGGGCAATATGCGCATCCTCGACCAGGTCGAAGCATACGATAAACTTGATTTGGTAAATACTGACGATTACGTTGGCTCAGGGGGGCTGGCTTACACCGACGAATTGCCTGGTCCTGGGTTCGAAGGCAGGGTGAGACTTCGAGACTTGTGGGGATTTGCAGAAGCGCAGGAACTTGTCGGGGTCTCGCCTGCTATGCACGAGGAGTTTGTGTTCCAATACCAACGTCCTATGCTTGAGCGGTATGGACTGAATTGCTATGGTTGCTGTGAGCCGGTGACAGACCGCCTTGACTACGTTTTCAAGTTTGCTCGCATGAGGCGCATTTCAATCAGTCCCTGGGCGGATCGTCAGATTGCCGCAGAAAAACTTCAAGATAAGTATATCTTTTCCTGGAAGCCAAATCCGTCACATCTCGTTGGAGGATATGACCCGGACTTTATCCGCCGTTACATACGAGAGACGCTCGACATCGCCAGGGACTGCGTACTTGAAATTATCATGAAAGATGTTCATACGGTAGACCACCATCCAGAGCGCCTTTGGGAATGGGTCCGCATTGCCCAAGAGGAAACGGGTGGGCTTTAGACTGGAAATTTCGGCGGCGTTACGGCGACTCCGCTACCACACACCCGACGTCGCGCGGACCAATGCTAAGTGTCAGGTACGCCGTTTTTCCACTAATCCTGGGCTTGATTTCTTTGTGATTCCATGCATCGTAGTATTTGACGCCAGGGGTGTGTTCTATCGCTAAGAGTTCACCGCGAACAGTGGAGTAATTTGCATTGAAAAGTGTCCATAGAGTGCGTTTCTTGGCAGTAAACATGTTCGCAAAGACTAGTCTTTGAGCAGTAGGAACAAGTGGAAGGACGTCTACTGATAGGAAGCAATCCTCATACTTCCGCATCACAGAGTGCATCCTTCTGATAAAACTGAGGACTTCGGGTGCAAACCATTTGTCCGCAGGACCCTCGAGCCAAATTCCCTCGCCGTTGAAGAATATCTGCCGGGCAGCAGTGAGCCGGTTTCCAAGTGGCTGGTCACAGACGATGATCTCAAATGTCTTGAAATCAGGAATTGCAAAGCGAGTGAGGTTTACGTGCGACGGCGACCATTGGTCGGATACGCTAGATATTGAATAGGTGAAAGAGCCGTCTATGTGGCGAGTAACGGAGTCTGCAGGGGTCTCTTCGGTGTATAATGCGACATCCGGACCGATCGCGCTCCGTATCTTGGCAAGAAGGTCGCGCTGCCCTCGGAGTGGTGGCTCGGGAACTAGATGACCGTGACCTGGTGCATAGCAGAAATGTGCCGGATCCGCAAAGCCCATCTCATCGCAGTAGTAGCCCATGGCATGGGTTTGCTCTTTCACTCTTGAATATACACTGGCCAGGTAATCCTGCCACTCTTTGACTGCAGAGCACATGTTCAGCGAAGGAGCAAAGAATGGTAATGGCTTGCCTTCCTTGTCTAAAATCTGCCAATCCTTACCATGGGACTGTGCTATTCTGGACTGAGGATCGATCAGGTAGCCCTCAATATAGAGACCGACTGGAATCCCCAATGCCTGGGTCTTTTCTACTGCCGCCCGAAAAGCATCAACTCCGCCGATTTCTTCCCACGGGTCGTAATCTCCAGTTCGCCCCCATTTTTCGGATGCGCCCCAGTCAAAAAGATGCAAGTAATCCACTGCACCGAATGCTTTTACGTCCTCTGCAATTCCTTTTTCAAACGTGTATTCCTTTGTTTCTTTGTTGTAATAGTGCTCGCCACCGGGGACGTAAAACCGCAGAAATTGCTGTCGGAAGTTGAACACACGGCGGAACCAATCTTTTCGAGGAGCATCCGCTTTATACCACGTTCTCAGCCATTTCTTGTATGCGTCAAGAGCCGTGTGCCAATCGCCCGAATGGAATCCAATCTCTGTCACGGCGGACTGAAATGGTGCGCCTCGCCCTACTTCTTGCTCTAGGTATTCCACGCTGAGTGAGACACGGTTTGCCTCGTTCTTGGCGAGGTTGAAGTACTTATACACCGCATCGCGGTCTTGTGTCAGAAGGTACATACCGCCTGAAGGTCCATAGACATCCATGAACTGGAGTGGCATCAGTCCGGAATACGGCTCGCGCAGACTGATTGGGATATTGTTGATTACTGCGCCACGGCGAGGGAAGCAGTAAGAAAGGTCCGCCGTTTTGTGGCAAATAGATGGCACAAACGGAAACTCGACCTGGATGCGGCATTTCTCTTTTGCTCCAAGTTGAAGTTGCATGAGAATCCTGCTGGCAGACTCGGCGATGATATTAAGCGTGCCTGAAATGCCGACGCCACGTTTGTCTCCCAATTCGATGGTGTAGTACGGATGCCGGCTTTCTACGAGCACGCCACTGAAGTCAGAAGATTCAAGCGTTTCACTGCCAAGGTGTATCCGCCAAAGACTACCGCTTGTCTCCACCCCGGAGCCCTCAGAGTTTGTGCTCATGGTGATACCGTCAAGGCTGAGGTGTAGGTGGTTCTTACCATCGAAGAAGTCGAGTGTGTCTCCTGTATCGGATTGGTGGACAGCCCACTCGCCGGAAGGCATGGACGAAGCAACGTATGGCTTTGGCTCGCACAGCGGAGTTGGTCGCAACCCGATCTGCGTGGATATACCCAGCGTCATGCCCATTAGATATATGGAGGCGCCCGCAGCGTTATCGTGGATAACTACTTCCTTAATTGGTTTCCCCTGGATGAGGGGGACACTGTACACCGCAATGCCGCCCGAAAGGCAATCACCCGTTGGCAACCGACGCGGGACAACTTCATCAGCGAGACCTGTGGAGTAAAGGATGCGCAGTGAGAAGAGGTGAGGTTCATTGATAGGGGACAGTTTGTTTCCGTCCTTCGATGTTGCAGCAATCAATAGGAAGAGTTCAGTGCCCGATGCCCCTTTGAGTGGAATGTGGGAATCACAAGGCTTGTCCGCAGGCAATGCAACAATTGCACGGCTTCCAGAACCTAAAGCAAACGGCACACCGGATGCTACCAATTCGCCTTTCGTAGACCGTTCCCGTAGGTTGAATGTTTGCAAAAGTACATCTATGCCTGAGTTGCACACTGAGGAGATGTCAATGACTTTGAATTTGCCGGGTATGGGTTTCCCGGTTGGCAGGATTTCGTCAAGGTTAAGTTTTGGAGCATCGGCGACGAACTCCATTCGAGCCACTTCGATATATGATCCGGACCGCGCCGACTGTAGTTGTATTGCCACCATGTTGGCTAAAAATGGATTCGCCCGGACTACCAAGGTATGCCACTCACCGTCGGGGAGAAAATCGGCGGGCTCGACGACGAACTGCTCCTCGCCCTGAGTACCGTGTAGCCAGACAAGATAGCCCTGTGGAGCGGTCGCGTTTTTTGCGCGGTATCGGATGACGAGCCATGGGGTCTTGGCTAAATCTATCACCTGGGGGAACTCAGCACTCCACTTCATCCCCCTTCCTGACTGCCCAATCGTGAATCGGATTAATCCTTCTTGCTTTTCAACTCGGTAGTCAGATGCAGGGTTGCTCAGCCAATCCGTCCTTGCATTCCATGACAAGTCAAATGCAAGGTTCGCGCCACCTGCGCGCCCGAACGTTGCGCACAGTATGAGAACTACAAAGATGGTGATCGTATGGAAAGACATCGTAGTGGTTTCCCGTTCTATCACGAACTACCTTTTCTATTCGAGGTACTTGTATCCCATACCTTCAGGATGTAGTGGTCTTTGCACGGTTACACCGCGCCACATGTTCTCCTCCCACCGAGAAGAGAGGGTTTGCCTATTTGGCGGACTGTCGAGATGGCCAGTAGGAGGCTCTGTCTTCTGGAAGCGAAATTGTCTGCAATCGGCATGTACGTCTCATGGCGCCTTGCCGTGTCTTTGTGTCGGCTGGTTTCAAAGGTGGTTGCCACTAGCACGTATTGGTGAAGTCTGGGCGCGGCGGAAAGAAGCAAGGCGACTACGAGTGCTGTCCCTGGTTTTCCAGATGGCATGTGTCATTGAGAACTTCGAGAACCCATCTCCCACCCTGCTCTCGATGAAAAATAGTCAAGCCACAGTTGTCGAGGCGAATTCTCCGGAATATGGAAAGTTGAGCTCCCAGGGCATGGCAGATGAATGAGTTGACGGTACCACCGTGACCCACAATCACAATGTGTCCGTCTTCGTGGCGCGCCGTGATTTCTTCCACAGCGGACACTACCCTTGCCATGAGGGACTGTAGCGTTTCTCCATTTGGGGCCCGGTACGTTACTGAGTCTTGCCGATAGTTCTCATATTGTTTCGGGTATCGCTCCTGGATTTCCTCTACAGAGAGACCTTCCCAGTCCCCGAACGAACATTCTCGAAGTCTTGCATCTGTGCAAACTTGAAGGTCATGCACGTCGGCAATGATTCGTGCCGTTTCGCTAGCCCTTCGTAAATCGCTTGCATAAACCGCTGTGATTGGCTCGGCGCCAAGGCGCTTAGCCACCGACACAGCCTGCTGTCGTCCGCGCTCAGAAAGTTCAGAATCAGTATGCCCCTGATATCGGCGCTCTACATTAAAGTCTGTTTCGCCATGTCTCACAAAAATAAGTCTCACTACACGTCTCCTGGGCGGATCCGACCGATTTCGGTACCGTCGGTTCGAAGTTTGAGTGCCCCAAAGCGGATAGATTTCACCGGCATGATGGATCGCAGTGGCGTGTATACACGCAGTACTTTGCTCCTGAAGTCAACGGACGATACAATGCCCAATGCCAGCAGTTTCAGGTGCTTATCCATGAGGCCTACGACGAGACTAGCATATCGCAGGGCGGGAACAACGACCACGCTGTTTGTGCCGAACTCTTCTTCGATTTCCTCCGTACCCCGTCTATTATAGTCCCGCTCTGTCACAAGGTAAACACTCCTGCCGACCATTTCGCCGTGGATTACTTCTACGCCAAGGCACGTTGAGGCAAACTTTAGGTACTTAGGTTCAAGAAGTCTACCAGTACGCAGCCACGTTCCTGAAGTTGCAATGCTTGAAAGCGGTATTTCAAACGATTGACTTTCTCGGAAGTACTCACGGAATTTTGCGGCTCGCCTCTGCATCCTCAGAGTTTGACTTTTTGGTCTTGCAAAAGGAGAGATCTCCAAGCGATGAACGGTGCAATCTTCTGACATGTCAAAGAACCGGAGAATATGTTCGGCTTCATCGTCCCTTTGTAAGGCAATAATGTGTCGTGCGTGAAGCAGCTCAATCTTGTGTGTTTTAAGCCTCCGAGCAACAGAACCTCGGATAAGACCGGTGGTATCCACTATGATAAGTTGCCTGCCCAGTGCTTGAGCCTCTTCCACGAGCAATTTTGCGCCAGTGGTACAAGCAAGCATATGCCCGACAGGGGAGGTCGAGCCGACGAAATAAAGTGAATGTGGCTCGATGTCACTTAGTGATTCAATAGGCGCATTCACGAGTCCCATTCCAATAGTAGTTGGTGGACCAATCTCCGACTGCCCTACGTCGCCATCAACGACAGCGCTGGGGACGTCCTTTTCTAGAGAGTAATTTGACATCAGCGCACAAAAGGTACTCTTGCCGGCATCAATGCCCCCCACAACTACTGTGACACCTGGCGAACTCATGATATCATTGATGTGGTCTTGCCATTGGTCAGGCATATGCAGATGCATGGTAGTTGCCTCCATGTCAGAGACAAGTTAAATGGATGGTACCTGGATTCCTGCCCGTAAGCGGGGCACTGCAGTGTGTCCCACAATTGTTTTCCTGGCTAACTGGCAGGAGAGGGGTATGCGTATGAAAACTTTGTCTTGGGTCGTCGTCGCAATAGTCATGATAGTTGCTTGTGTTGTCGTATATCTGAGTGGAATCAGGCAACCGCACCTTAGTGACGTACAACAACTCAAACAAGTGCTTGCAGAGGCTGAGGCTGCAGTCGAAAGCAAGGATCTGAATCGGGCAATGTCACTTGTTTCCCCTGCTTACAGAGACTCCTACGGAACAACGAAAAGCATCCTCCGCTTGGAGGCTATCCGGGCATTTCGGTCAGCAGCTGCCTTTGACGTATCTCTTCAAGATGCTAGGATAGAGTGCAAAGACGATGAAGCCCAGGTGGAGACCGATGTTCTTGTGGATGCGATTGAAAACGGAAAAAGAAGCCGGGTTGTGGATGCTCACCTGAAACTGGATTTCAAAAAAGAACCAGTGCGCCGCTGGGTTTTTCTCAAGGTAGCAAGATGGCGCCTAATCAGTGTTTCCGGCATCTCAACCGCCTTCGAGGAGTATTGACTCCCTTCATTGAGTTTGTTTCGCTTCCTTTGCATTGCCTGCGATGTGCGTGCTCGGGTAGAATACGACAAGCGACTACTTCCTGACGGCGTTAGAATATGCATCTCAACCTGTCACAGTGGCTTATTGCCGGCAGTGCAGCCCTACTTGTCGGCATATCCAAAACGGGTATTCCGGGGGTGGGCATTTTGGTCGTGCCCATTCTCGCGAGGTCTTTCGGAGGGCGCCCCTCGATTGGCATTATGCTACCCATGCTGATAATGGGCGACGTATTTGCGGTCGCTTGGTACCGGAGGCACGCACAGTGGGATAAACTTGTGCATCTGTTGCCATGGGTAGTTGCAGGGATGGGCATCGGGGCATTTGCACTGTGGGAGTTCGGACGCGTAAGCACCAGCCGCGACATTTTAGACATAGTGATTGGCTGCTTGATCTTAGTCATGCTCGCTGTCCACCTGTTGCAAGTGTTATGTAAGGGGCGGCTTACTCCAAAGTCGTCGTTGGGGACGGCTGGCACAGGTGTATCTGCGGGATTCGCGACGACTGTATCTAACGCAGCGGGACCAATCATGCAGATTTATCTAACCGCGCACAGATTACCCAAACAAGAATTTATGGGAACGATTGCCTGGTACTTTTTCATCATAAACGTGGCGAAGATGCCGGTTTATCTCCTACTTACGGCCATCAACCCTGAGAGACCAATTGTCACAGGCTCATCCCTCACATTTAACCTTGAGTTATTTCCAGCGATCCTAGTTGGCGTCCTTATTGGCAAGTGGCTTTTATCTAGAATGTCTCAGAGAACCTTTGACACGGTGATTCTAATTCTTGCTGGCGTCGCAGCAGTCAGGCTGGTCATGTCATAAGAAGGAAAGCAAACCCATATCATCGAATGACTGACAAGAAATTGCATGGAGGAGGGATTTGAATGGCGTCACTTCTGGATATTGCTAAGCGAATTACGCAATCACAGGCGGATCTTTTGGTCAAGGACACTAGTTTCATCCCCCAAGACAAGTTATTCTGGCGTCCCATGGGCTGTGCAAAGACGGCAGGTGAGATCCTGCGTGAGATTGCTCAGTCAAATGTTGAGATTGCAGCAGCGGTCAAAGGTGCCTCGCTGAGCCCAGACGAGGAAGAAATAAAAAAGAAGGCGGAGCGGGCAGAGTCGTTTGCGGAACTCAGCGCACTGGTAAAGCAAAGCGCCGATGTGGTTTGTAGGGTGCTCGAAGGACTCACAGACGCAGATCTGGAGCGGACACGAACGATGCCGTGGGGTGCGGTTTACTCGCTGAGTGAGGCTGTTCTTCTTCCTGCAAGCCACATGACCTACCATGACGGTCAAATAAACTACATCCAGACACTTTTGGGCGACGCCAAGTTCCATTGGGCTGGCGAGTAGGACAAGCGCTTGCTTGACAACCCACTATTCGCATCGGTAGACTGGGCAAGCACGCGCAGTGCGCTCTGACTTGGAGGTATCATGAGCGATACAGCAGTAACACAGCCATCTCTTTCACAAAAAACACCAGGTGCGGGAAACCTCTGGCTTATCTTAGTGGTTGCTTGGCTTGGGTGGATGTTCGATGGCATGGAGATGGGTTTCTACTCAGTGCTGGCGGCTCCTGCGCTCAAAGAACTCCTGCGCATAGACGACGCCACTGCGATTGCCCCGACGGTAACCCACATGTTTGCTTTGTTTCTCCTCGGCGCCGCAGCAGGTGGATTCATATTCGGGCGTCTCGGAGATAAAATCGGGCGGACGAGGACAATGATCCTGACGATTGGTCTTTACTCTCTGTGCACCGGTCTCACGGCGCTGACTAAGACCGCATGGCAATTCGGGCTCTGTCGGTTTGTGGGTGCGATGGGACTAGGCGGAGAATGGGGGCTGGGTATTGCACTTGTCATGGAGACGTGGCCAAACGCACGGCGCCCGGTTTTAGCAGGTCTGCTTGGGTGTGCCGCTAACGTAGGGTTTCTTGTCAGTTCGCTCATAAACCTTAAAATTGGTGGATTGCTGAGTTGGAGGTACATATTTGCAATCGGGCTTGTACCTGCCTTGCTCACACTCATCATTCGATTAGGTGTCAAAGAACCGCCGCGATGGGTGCGTGTGCATGAGCGCCGAGAGCGGCAGGACGTACGTCAGATTTTTGAAGGTCCATATCTCCGCAAGACGGTCGTGTGCCTCATTCTGTCATCTATAAGCATCGTGGGTACATGGGGCATCTTCCAACTCATCCCAACCTGGGTAAATGCCATGGTCGGCGGGCTAGCACCTGAAGAACGTGCCAAATCTGCTATGTTTATGGCATTCGGGCAAATATTCGGGTCGTTCATCGGCGGACCAATGGCGGAATGGCTCGGGCGCCGAATCTCGTTTTCGGTCTACTGTATTGGTAGCCTTGTGTCTGGTCTCATCATGTACGGCACTGTCACGGAATACGGAAGCCTCTTGCTGGGTATGGCAGTGGTGATGGGTGTGTTTACAACCACTTTTTTTGGCTGGTTCCCGCTGTATCTACCGGAGATATACCCCACACGAATCAGAGCAACCGGGGAGGGGCTGACGTTCAATTTCGGGCGCATAGTCGCCGCCGTGGCTGTGTTCAACGCAGGTTATCTAGTAAAGGCGCTCGGGGGGTATGCTCAGCAGGGATTTTGGATGTCATTTGTATTTGCTCTGGGACTGATACTCATCTGGCTGGTGCCTGAGACAAAAGGGTGTGAACTTCCTGACTGACCAGGCGGTTTACGGGCACAGTCAAAATACATTGTACCTACTTCGCGGGCGGTGCAGCAGAGGATTCCTTTTCCTTTATGTAGAATTTGCCTGTCGCTTTCTCTGCTTCGATCCACTCGTCATCTTCTTTCAGTGAGATGACGACGCGTGGCGCTGAAAACGAGTGCTTGTCTTTTTCGTCTACGCCGTTCACATTTCCGACGAGTTCAACCTTTTCATCATTGCCTAGATATACCGCCGAATCTGCAGTAATCGTCCTTGTCTTCTGAACGATCTTGAAATTCCCAGAAAGTATTGCTTTCTTTTCCTTGTAGTAGTACTCTGCCTTGTCGCAAGTGACTACGGCTTCGTCTTTCCACTCAGCGCGTAGTGACTTTGTCGATGTGCTCCCATCGGCTGGCTTTGAATCAGGCGTTGGTTTTGGTTTGGCGACAAGATGTACATTGCCTGTGAGTGTAGCCTTTTTTTCGTCAAAATTGACAGCACACAGATCAGCAGTGAGAACGTTTCGTTCATCAAAGATCTTCAGGTTGCCGCTTGCCTGAGCTGTCTTTGTCTTTTCCCGATAGTCAATCTTGTCGGCGAGGAAAGTGGTATCACCCTGGATGAATTTGACATTCCCGCTGAGCAAAAGGATGCGGTCCTCGCCATCCCAGCGATATGACGTAGTGTCGGCAGAGTATCTAATTTCCGTGTACTTCACTTCGGCAGGTTTTGAAACGGCGTCTTGCTGAGCCGCCTTCAATGTGCCTAAAAGCAAAGCCACTGTACAAATGACGAATACGTATTTGATCGCTGTTTTCTTCTTGTCCATTTGGCTGCCACCGCTTATCAATTGCCGTGCATTGCAGAATTATTTGGATAGTCGAATAACGCCGCGCACATTATGTAGTACGACTTCCTTCTTCGCCAAATCCGCGGTCATATCCTTGCCTTCCATCGTGCTGTCATCAAATCTGGCACGAATGCCACCGCTACACACAAGTTTTGACTTTCTCGCATTCCAATAAACGTTTTTCACGATTAGAACTGGTCCATCGCTGACTTTGAGATTTACGCTACCAGGCGCGGACAAGTTGCGAGTTATTGTGTTGTACACTGCCTGACTTGCTGAGATAGATACCGCTGGCTTCTCTCCTTTCAGAAGTACACCGGCGATCGGTCCTCTGAATGTGGCGTACTGACGGTCTCGACTAACCTCAACAACGTCAGTCTTAAGTTCCCAAGCCTTCTCTCCATTTTGCCTTCCTACGAACTTAACATTTACAAATTGAATGGCAATACCAGGCAGTTGGTCGCGCCTCAATTTTGTCTCAAGTCCGCCGAAAGGATGTGTTGCCTGGAGGTAGATAAATGCCCAGACTAGTGCGAAGGCGACCACTCCAGCAGTAATCCAAGGTATCCAACGTTTCACGACCATTTTCTATCCCCTACCAGACCCATCGGCGAGACTGATTTCGGCATTTATTCTACGGTGAATGGGCGCAGGTCACTGTAAGTGTAAGCATGACCCGATGCATCTTGCGCCAAAACGACCCAGTAATACGTATGGGCTCGCTCCAAAGTTGGTCCACTATAGACAATTGAGTTGCTTGGCTTAAAGACGGTGCTTCCGTTGGGGTCTGACCTGGTCGGCCATATGGGGTACACCCCAACATACTGCGACGGGTCCATGCCATAATCTGCGGATGGATCCAGCGGAAGCGTTGGGAATCTGTCATACACATATACGGAGTATTTTTCCGCTCCACTGAGCGCTTTCCATGTGAACGTGGGGCGTGTGGATGTGACCGCGCCGTGCGCGGGTGCAATCGCGTAAAGTTGGTCCATGGGTCTGACATCCAGCATGTTGCTGAGATTGCTTTCAGCATACGGATTTGGTTGATTGAACTCATCCAAGAACTCCATGTTCACTGCTGTGACCGCATAGTAATACCTCACACCGGGCGTGATTTCAGTACCCATGTCGCCATAAAAATTGGCATAAGTATCTCGCACAAAGTCTATTGCCTTTAGCGGTGTCGTCGTACCGCGGTATATCCCATAGCCGGCGATTATACTCGAGGAGTTTGGATCAGACCAGTAAAGGTCAATTTCGATGAGCGAGCCCAGAGGGGTTGCCTTTGTAAGAGTGGTTCTCCTTTTTGCTAGTACTGCGCGGTATCTAGGGGAAGTGAATGCACGGATCGCTTCAAAAGCATCAATGCTCCGAGTAATCGAGTCGGGCATAGTCCACGACTCAATCCAATCGAGTGTAGGGGATCTTGGCCTGCCACTCAGGTCTATCTCGCTGAGTTCGAAATTGAGTGGCGAGATGCCGGGTTTGATCTCCGCGATTTCGATTTCATCGTTTCTAAAGCCAACTTTCGAAGCTGCTACTTTCGCCGGCACACCCACTGGGACATCCTCGAGTTCGTACCTACCGCGCCAATCTGTGATTGCCGCTATTGAGCCGTAGGGTCCACTCTCTCCTTCACCCGGCGGCTTTAGAAAGACAAAGACTCTTGCATCCCTCACTGGGCGCCCAGTGTCGTCAATAACAGTGCCATATATCGAAGTTGTTTCGCTCACTGGCGCAAGGATGATATTCACGTTCATGGTGGGCTCGTTGCGCAGTACCTCCACAGCGGTGCTGCCAATCCAGGTTTGCCCCTGAATGCTGGCTTCAGCCCGTATCGTACGCAAACCGCTGGGAATATCCTCAAGTCGGTATGCTCCCGACACAAGCGAGCGGGTCTCAAGCCCTGCACAATAGACCCGTGCGTCCACCAACACGTTTTGGTTCATGTCAGAGACTGTACCACTCACCACACTAAAGGCTTTATGGCGCCCACAGCCTTGAATCCCTAGTCCCACCAGGCTTGCAACCAGTATAATCCAGAAGCAGTGCATTTTGCGAGTTTTCATAGTTACATCCTCACCAGGCTACAGCGCCGCTTGTAATCACAGTTCGAGTAACTCGAGGGCTAGTCGTACGTTTTGTTCGGCAGCGGTTCTGAGCGCTGGTACTCGCTCAGACAACCGCAATGCTAGGTCCTCCCGGTGATTCCACGTATCTTTAATCCGTTCCGGGAGAGATCCCGCTTCCAATTCCTCCAGCGACATGCAGTCTTGATGCACGGTGTCCAAGAAGCTCCGTACTTTCGGGTCGTAGGCTATTCCGAGCATGGGTATGCCACACACACCGGCGAAAATCAGTGCATGCAACCGCATTGCCACTACCATCTTCGACGCACCCACCAGCGCAATGAGTTCCCTAGGCGAAAGCATGTGCGTCTGCGCAACACAACCATTTACCTCTTTGCAAATCTGCTGAGCCAACTCCACGTCGGGTGGTGCATGCATTGCCATTAGAAAGAGCCGGGCCGGAATATCGAGCCGCTTCAGTCCTTCGATTGCTGCTCTTGCAATCAAGGGTCTCGGCGACCATTCCCTGAGTGCCAGGGTTATTACATCTGACGACGCAAAAAGCCCACTCCATGTTTCCGGCAGACTCGCTAGCCCACTAGCATCCTTTGTATCCAGCAAGAATGCTGGGTCAGCAGTCACCTGAATTGGTTTACGAACGCCAATCCTTTTCAGGAATTCGGCAGAGTCAGGGTCGCGCACAGTGATCAAATCAACTTTGTTGAGCACAACCTCGCTGAGCCGCCTGGATACCCTCCGCTTAAGTGGTCCGATTCCCTGTCCCAGGACCATGACCCGCTGGTGGTATCGCTGTGCCAGCCATATCACCAACAGGTAATAGAGTAGTGACCTGAGACTGGTGGCATCTTGAATCAGGCTTCCTCCGCCGCTTATCACCAGGTCTGCAACGCGCAATGCCTCGCGCAGGTGCCGCCACGAAGTTCTGGGGATCGAGTGGACCCTGTGCATTCTGCTTGTTTCCTCAGGTGATGCAGAAAGCACGGTGATTTCTAATTTTTCTCCGCCGAGTCTCCTCAATCCCGAGACAATACCCGAGAGGACCGCTTCGTCGCCGGCATTGGAAAACCCGTAGTATCCCGAAATGAGTATACGTTTGGTTCGCGCCACTTGTTTACTTGTTTACTTGTCTCTCGTTGTCGAATCCCTGAACAATATATCTGCGTATGAGGAGCCAGATGACAAACGAAAAGATTATGCCAACGATAAGACCATTCACTGTCCTGATGACAGTCACTGTCAAAGGTGTGTGGATATGACAGAACGTATTAAGCATGGAGACCTGACCAATCATCCCAAGCGCTATGAGTGGGAGAGCCCACGAGCGTTTTCCTGCCAATAAGGTCATGATCCCGATGAGTAATGCAGGATGTCCAATGAGGAATTCCTTTGTTCGGGGACGAACCAAGAGTAGCCTGTCGAGGAGTGAGCGGAATTTCAATTCGAATTCCGAAACCCCGATGCCTGCATCGTTTCCTGTGCGCATCAGTGCGATGACCAATACAGCAAGCCCAATCAGGATTATTAGCGCATGCCACACGAAAAGTGGGTGCGCCATGACTGCGCGGAGGTTACGCCAAACCGACCGTCGAACTTCCTGCAGAGGTAAGTCAAACATTGGGAGTCCCGCAGCGATCACAAGGAGAATGACCAGGATTGGAAAGAGATGCGCTATCTTTATACCTACGAATTGCTCGGCTTTCACCATGTACAGCCTGGTGCCCAGCATGCCTCCAATTATAAGTCCTCCGGACGCTGTGACCATTGACGCAGTAAGAAATATGCTAGTTGATCTCACAAATGAAATTTCCTCGTGACGCTCGCATGCGAAATACCGCCCTATCACGCCGACGACGCCGAGGACAGGAAAGATCAACGCTGCGCTGAGCGCTACCAACTGCCTGCCGGTCTCTCCTGCCAAGATGAGCCCTGCGAACACGATAAAGCCCAAGGCGACCAACGTATATTTGAGTTTGGTACTAATTGTGATGAGAGATTCTATCGTGAGCACACCTGCTGCAGCGATGGAGAGCGCAATAACCAGGAGGAGAACCTTTGGCTGCTTTACGTCTTCGAAAGGTCGAGCAGTGCCAACGTGATAGCCATGTCGCTCAATGGAACTTCGTATTGCGTATACGAACCTCGCATTTGTCGCCAACGGATCTTCGCCTGTCGATTCAATGAGCCGGACATAGCAGAGACGGATACTGCGCTCTTTGACTGCGCGGGTGAATCGCTCGACCGCTGAGCGCGGATCCATGGTGGACATTTCGGCATATGGAATGCTGTGTACCCGAACAAAGTCTCCAGCAAGTTCTCTTGTCAGCGCACTATCACCTTTTTGTTTTGCAAACTCCACTGAGCCGTATGTCAAGCCGTTCTTCTCGATTTGCTTGCCTGTGTATGCAAGTAGACCCTTAAAGCCCAGGATTTCGTCGCCGGCGCATATCAGGCGTGTGATACCTTGTAGCCTCAGGTCTTGCAAGCATCTCTGTATTGCCTGCTTTGATATCGCCTGATAATTCCACAGTCGTGCCACCACATCAAGCCCGGCCCCGCGAATGTCTCTAACCACATCGGGAGATAAACCGACTCCAAACTCGCTTAGCGTACTGGGTGATACCCCCTCGACCTCCAACACAACAACTCCAGGGAATCCGCCTAACTTAGACTGCGAACGCTCCTGTGGAAAAACTTTGACTCGGCTGGCTACATGTGTCAACCTTGCTTTAAGCGCATTTGCAACACGTCTTTGCAGATCTGGCTCCCGCACGCTGACCCAGGTCTTTATTGTCCCATTCTGGTACCTGCAAGTGCAAAAGACCTCGCCGGTAGCGCAAAGGTCACTCAGCAGTTGTTCGCTCACAGCGACACCAGTGATTCCCGCGTCCTTGAATCTTGCCAGAATATTGGGGATGGGCATGCCTGTCGAAGCCGAGAGGTCCTCGATTTCGGAGTAGTCCACAGCCAGTTCCACACTGCGGTTGTGCATTTCAGTAGTGTATCTCAATGCCAATAGGTACAGAGCGCTCAATAACCCTGGTATGAGTAAAAGCGCAATCCATAGGTTTCGTCGGATCATGCGGACCCTCCAAAGAGTTTTTGCAAGTACTTTTCTTGGTGTAAACTATCAGATAGCCGAACGGGTCTTGCCGTCTCGTTGGTGTGCTTGACGGCTGCAGTGCACGGGTGCATTTCACATATAGTAATACCTGTAATAGCGATACGGGCGCCGACCGCGAAGGAGCCGCCTCCCACCGAGCAGAAGTATCATTAGTACGCCGGCTACGAACCCACCAACATGTGCAGCGTAGGCTACTCCACCTGCTGATGCATCCATAAAACTAAGGCTTATCACCTGCAGCACGATCCACAATCCAAGAACGAACGATGCAGGCATATCCACCACTTGAATAAAGAACATGAATACCAGAGTTATTATTCTCGCAGTGGGGAAAAGCAGGAAATATGCTCCCAATACGCCAGCGATTGCTCCACTCGCACCGACCATGGGTATCGTTGAGAAGGGTGCCACTATTATCTGTGCAAAAGCCGCTGCGACCCCTGCCGCTAAATAGAAAACCAAGAACCTAAAGTGTCCCAGTACGTCCTCAATGTTGTTTCCAAATATCCAGAGGTAGAGCATGTTCCCGCCCAGGTGGAGCACATTGGCATGCATGAAAATCGAGGTAAAAATCGTCATCCAGGGAGCAATCGGTGTCGGACCCACATTTCTACCTGTGACAATCTTGTAGGGGACGAGTTCAAATCCTGCGAGGGGGTTTTGAAATCCCGGCCTAAGTTCCCCATTGTACAGGAAAACTGCTACGTTTACGGCGATGAGCAAAATGACAACGAAGGGCGTTGTCCTCGTCGGATTTTCGTCTTTCAGCGGTATCACTCCGCGCCTCCCCGTTCGGGTTCCATCAGGATTCTAGCACAGCAAGGCGCGAGTGTAAACACTGCGGCATTATTCTTTTTCGAACAACGGCTCGTTGGAGATCTCTCTATTTAGGCGAGCAAGAGCGTCCGGACGCTCCAGGTCAAAGTGGAATTTGACGGCTTCCCGTATGCTAATCTTCCCCATGGCTTCGAACTTGCGCTTCTCGAAGTCGTTTACTTCGTTCGGTATGTCATTGAGTATCGCGTCATCCCACTCTTCCTGCCTGATGCATTGCTCACCGAGTTTCTTACAGCGCGAGCATCTGTACTTGACGTATATAAAACTCGGTCCAAACAATCGCAGGTAGTAGCCAGTCTGCATTACGTCTTTGGCCCTTATTCGCTGACCACAGTTGCATTTGATTGTCGGCTTAGCCTTCATCGTACACCTCCAGTAATATAAGTCAAGCCTGACGCTTGCGCTGTTACCCAATTATAGCACACCTTACTGCAAAGGCTCAATGGCATTGTGAACAAAAATCTTGGGTCTCGCATCTCTTTACATACTGCATTCTTGTGCACATTGCGCGTTCAAGAGTCGTCACGTGTTGCGTCACATTGACTTGTCTGGGACGCAATGTATTGCATGTGTCGGCGAATGGCGTACCTATCTGTCATCCCTGCAACGAAATCGCATGTTGCCCTAGCCCTCCCGTTCACGTCCAGCAATTCTGCATTGTACCACTGCGGCAGTAGTTCCGGATGTTCCATGTAAAAGCGAAAAAGTTCTTTTACCAGGCGTTCTGCTTTTTCAAGTTCGCGCATTGCAGAATTGTCAACAGCATAGACGTTCTTAAAAAGGAAATCCTTCAATAAGTTTGAGGCTTCCACTACCTCCTTGCTCATGCCAAGTTGCGGCTTGTCTAGGCTGTGCTCCACGAGGTCTATTACCATAGTAGCGATACGTTGGGAATGAGTATAACCAAGAACAGCGAGACATTCCTGAGGAAGGTCCTCTTCTTTGAGCATCCCTGCTCTAATTGAATCGTCAATATCGTGATTTATGTACGCAATCCTGTCGGCGATTCGAACCACTTGGCCCTCGAGTGTGCCGACAGCCTCTTGCTCGTCAAAGTTCAGGTCATCGCTTCCCTTCGAATGATTGACAATCCCATCGCGCACTTCCCATGTGAGGTTGAGTCCCTTGCCATCCTTTTCGATAATATCAACTACCCGCAGGCTTTGCTCGTTATGACGGAAATGTGCACCCGGTACGTATTCCCGGTAGACCTCGTCAAGGGCTCTTTCGCCGGCGTGACCAAAGGGTGTGTGACCTAGGTCATGACCGAGTGCAATGGCCTCAGTCAGGTCTTCGTTGAGGCGGAGGGCGCGTGAAATCGTTCGGGCAATCTGTGAGACCTCAAGGGTGTGCGTGAGGCGAGTGCGATAATGATCCTCGCCAGGGTCGATAAAGACTTGCGTCTTGTGTTTCAGCCGACGGAATGCCTTGCAGTGGATTATCCTGTCTCTGTCTCGTTGGAAATCTGTACGAATGGGGCATTTTGCTTCTGCTTTGAGGCGTCCCCTTGTCTCCGCGCTCAGTGTTGCATAGCGGGACAGGGTTTGGCGCTCAAGTTCTTCCTGCCAAGTGCGGATGTCAGTTACCAGCATTGCTAGTAAGTGGTTTCTCGGTCATCGCGGAACCGGATATTGATAATGTACTGCCCACTTCTGCCCTCGCATGAAATGGGCGAATTGCTGAGACTCAGCGTGATCAAAATACCTGGATTCTGTCGAGTGGCCAATAGCGAAGCCACGCCTTTGCCTGGACGTACTTTATTGGTAGGTCTCCCCAGAATCTGCTGTCATTGCTTTCATCCCGATTGTCTCCCAATACGAAAACGCAGCCTTCTGGCACCTTCTGCGGTGGGAAGTCGCCATGGGGAGTGTTTGCGACATACGGCTCGCGGATCTTACGGTTGTTTACATATACCTGTCCAGCGCGGATCTCGATGATATCGCCCGACACAGCGATCACCCGCTTGATAAATATCTTGCGCGGGTTCGCAGGAAACCGGAATACGACAATGTCGCCCCTCATTGGTCGTTCGAAGCGGTAGATGAACTTGTTGCCCAATAGACGCTCACCCGTCCTCAGGTTGGGCTCCATACAACTCCCATAGACCTTGAACCCTTGGACAACAAACGTGACCAGGAAAGCGAATACAATCGCCGTCATGACTATCGTTTCGACAATTTCTTTAAAGATACGTGAAAGCGTGGTCTTCATTCCACCAAAATTGGATGCAGTCTTTATCCCTCAAGGGCATCTAGCGGTGTGTTCGACACCTTTCGCTTAATCCGAGCAAGTGCGTTGTCAACCGACTTTGTCTTGCACTGAAGATCGCTGGCGATTTCTCTGTAAGATTTTCCGATTCGATATCCGTTAAGAACCCGCCACTCGAAATCACTTAGCATCTGATGCAGAGTCTGCTGGAGCACTTGTGAGTCTTCTCTCTTGAGCACCAGTTCTTCAGGATCCACGACGTCCTCGGACGTAAGTATGTCCGAAAGCGTCCACTCAGAGTTTGTCTCATCAGGTGCAGACTCCAGCGATAGGGATGTGTTTAGGGGGATTTGCTTTTGGCGTGTCGCCGTCTTGATGGCTGTGATTATATGGCGCTGGATGCATATTCGAGCGAACGCGGGAAATGAGATTGCTTTGTCTGCGCGATAGTCCACTATCGCCTGCCAGAGTCCAATCATCCCGACCTGGAGCAAGTCTTCTTTCTCAGCTCCTACAAGGAAGTAGGACCTCACTTTATTTTTTACCAGATTTCGGTATTTGTAGAGCAAGTATTCGGCGGCTTCTTCTTCGCCAGCCTGAGCACGGTCAACCACTGCGGCGTCTGAGAGCCCTTCGTAGACTGCATGCCTCTGCGGAATTACGTCTTGTTCGTCGTCCATTAGCCGACAGCCTCTTCCTGACCCTTCTCTACCTCGATGATGAGTTTGCTGATGAGCGCCGCGGCAACACCTACAGCCACTGCTGCGATTGCAGTTAATGCCACCGGCGTCTCGACGACTGTCTTGTCGCCATATTTGATTTTCAATTTCCTTATAGGGTCGCCGCCCGCGAGTTTCTGAACTTCCCCCGCCACTTCTGCACACAGGGTGAGCAGGTCCACGTTTTTCTTTTTCTGCTCGATGAGCGTAAGGGCACCAATCAGGTCACCTGAGGATTCCTTCAGTGCCTCCCGCGCCTCAGCATAACTTACACGGAACCTGCTCCGGATAGCGTCGATTTTCTCCAGTTCGCTGTCCATGCGGCAACACCCGCCACATTATACACGTGCACTTTCCAATTGACAATAGCACAATCCACAATAATTGTGCAAATTTCGAAAAAGGATTTCGGCGATTGCTCATATTTGTTTTGCTCACATGAGATTAGTTCAGCGCACTGATGATGGGATATGCCTCGGTAATGCCCTGGCCTTTGTGCTTTCGCTTTGTTCTGCACTGACGACCTATCAGGCGAATGGGTGCCGCAAGATATGCTGGAAAGAGATGAGAGGCGCGAAAAAAACCGCCGGACTTTTTGTCCGGCGGTAAAGGTCTTGCGTTAGATTAGATCCTTCCTGCCCTTCACAGCGGGTTTACCCGCCTGGCAGGATCACGCACATCCAAACCTATCTCCTGCGGCGTCTCACTGCTCCTGCTAGTCCTAGGAGACCAGCGCCCAGAGTCATGAGCGTTGCAGGCTCAGGCGTCGGATCACCCTGGAACTGGAAGTCGTCCACGTAGTTGTAACCATGGGCGACAGCTGACCAGTTGCCTATGATCGCGTACGCCACGTTGTTGGTGTTTGCCCACCTGGCACACGCACTGCTCATGTCCATTGTGAGTTTAGGAGCAAGCGTGGTGTCTACGTACCATTTGATTGTGCCAAGGCCAGCGTTGTAGTCGAAGTTCCAGGTGACTCTGAACCTGTGCCACCCAAGCGACCTTACCGCAGCGATAGTGGACATCGTGAAGGTGGCGTTTGCATATGACGGTAATGTGACACCGTCTAACTTGCCCTGGGTGTACGACCACTGATAGCAGTAGTACACCGAACTGCCCCACGAACCAGTGCTGGTGTTGGTGACAGCCGCCACGATATACCCAGCAGGACCGTTTGTTGCTGTCCACACCGCGCCCTTGCTGACCGCAGCCACACGGAGGTCATCAGCCGGGCTGAATGTCATGTCATCGTAGACCCAGGCCTCAATCAGACCTCTGTAGTACCACCAGGGAGCACCCGCCGACCTGAAGTCTCTCGCTACGCGGTCAACAGTGCTGTTGCCCTGCCTGAGCGAGTAAATGCCGTTCCGCACCTGGTAACCGTCGCTTGTCTTGCCGACCGACATCGTACCCCAACTTCCTGCCGTCCATGCTGACAGGTCGCCTTTCTCGAAGCCATCGGTGACGACTACTTCATAGGCAAGAGCCGGCCAGGCCAAAATGACCACGGCAATCAGCGTCAGTAATATCTTCTTCATCTTTTTCTCCTTCACGCTGAGTTATGCGAATCAGTCCGAAGACTGTCCGCCGGCGTTTATTGGATTTTCACCTCCTTCTCCTTCGTTTGTTTGTAGTCCGGGAAGTTACTGAGGGTGCATATTAGTTTTGCAACCTGGTACTTCCCAAGAGATTTACTTGTGGCTAGGTTTTCGGAGCACTTCCTGTGCAGTAGTCGTCCGCCGATCGCCCTTCGCCGTTGCACGATTTTGCGCTTTAAGCATCGCGTCTCTCGCGGCCATTAGGGCGTCTCTTCTTGGTGCACGCGTCAGAGGAATCAGTTACAGCCAGATAATACACCTTCCCAAGTATCTTGTCAATACCTGTGGCGAAAAACTGGTAAAAATACCAGTGCCTGGTGGGTAGTGAGGGCTGTGCTACTCAGTACGGTGGAAGGTGTATAACTTTTCCACAACTCTGTGGTATGTCTCAAACCGCAGGAACTCTGTACCTAGCGCTGACTCTCCTATTACCGGTGGCAAATTCTCTCCTCCGCCGCCCATGAATATTGTAGCAGTCAGTGCATGAGCAAGGGTAATTCCAACGAGTATGCCGCAAAGCCCACCCAAGAGCGGCTCGAATACTTCGGCGCTGATCAGCGTTGTGTCGTACACGATCTTGCCGAGTAGCCACAGCACTACCGTCAGCAGAGCGAACGGGACGGCAAAGGCAAAAGCCTGATTTGCAGAAGGATTTGCTGAAACCTTGATAGTTTCCGAGAGCGGGTCTTTTGCCATGTACGCAAGCCTTACCGCGACAAGCACGGCGGCGAGGTCAAAAATTGCTCTGCCAAAGCCGCGTTTTGCCTCCACCACAACAGCAACTACAAGAATTCCTATGGTTACAACATCGAGCCAGTTACCCATCAGAGCACCTATTTGGTAAGTTCGATTGAGGCATAGCCGACAACCTGAGAGTAGTCTTTTGTGACATCGCCTGAAGTTCGGTAGTTGAGTGTATGAGCCTCGCTAGCCCCCAGATCTCTGCAAGCCACAATACACGCGGCTGTGGGCACGACTCCACACATAGAAATATCCCGCGCTCTCACTGTGGTAAGAAGTTCGTCTGCATCCAGTCGGAGAATCTGCTGAATTGCGAGTGAATCCTGTTTCTCGGCTATCTGTTGGGTCTCATAATGTGAGAAGTCTGTGCTTGCAATTACGACTACGTCTCGCCCATTCACAACCTTTGCCACTGCATGCCCAAGTTCGCGGACGACATCGTGGACATCGTAGTCCATCACGCTTACACCGATCAAGATTGGCACGATGCTCATCTCGACTTGTCCCATAGCAATTAGAAGTTGGAGAAACGGCAGTTGGACTTCTATTGAGTGCTCCAATCTATGTGCCGCTGAATCCAGCGCACAGAAAGAGCACGCTGTTGCTAATTTATGGGCGAGATCTCGATCCACAGGCACGTCACCGAGCGGCGTATGCCATGCATCGTCATCTGAAATGGCCACAGCAGTCCTGATTGGACGGTGGCTTGGTCCTAGAATAACCGCGACTTGGGGGAGTCCATCCTCCGCCAGGCGGTAGTATCCGTGTGCAGACGTCGGGCCTGAGTAAATGAAGCCCGCATGGGGGCAGACGAGCCCAACGATATTCCGCGCCCCGCGAACACTTACTTCAGGAAGGCGACCTGGACCTCCGGGTCCCACGAAGCATCCGACAACTTCTTCTTTTAGTGCACCATGGGTTGCCTCATAAAACATGCCGGAGACGGCAGGCTGCCGTATGTTCATTGAAACCAACCCTTCCTGCCCCAAGCGCTACATTCGCACCAACAATATTATTCCATATCTCCGTCTCCAGTTCCTGCTCCAATGTTTGACGCAAGGATGCGTAAATGCTATTCTGTGAATTGTCGCTACAGGAGTTCCTCTTGCATGCGTAGGAGTTTCATTGTCGGAACTTACGGCGCAGTGTGTGCCGCTTTGGTCGCTGCGGTATTCGCGGCTTTTCTGCCAGTGATCCAAAACGCTTTTGTATATGATGACTGGCAGTACATTGTACTCAATCCTCATGTACAGAAGGGATTAACGGCGGAGAGTCTATCCTGGGCGTTTAGATCTACGTACGCCGCAAACTGGCACCCAATCACCTGGCTCTCGCATATGACGGACTGCCTGGCATTTGGGCTGAACCCTGCCGGGCATCATGCGGTAAACATAGTGCTACATGCCGCAAATGTAGTCCTACTCTTGGTTTTATTGAGCCGCCTCACTGGCAGTTTCTGGAAAAGTGCAATAGTGGCAGCGGTTTTTGGTCTTCACCCGCTTCGCCTAGAATCAGTAGCCTGGGTGGCCGAGCGAAAAGATGTTTTGAGCATGTTCTTTCTGCTCCTCACCGTACATACATACTTCTGGTATGTGAGGTCTGCGGGACGTAGCCTAAGGTATAGAGCGACAGTATATTCGGTTTTGGTGCTACTCTATTCGCTTGGTCTCATGTCAAAGCCCATGCTGGTCTCACTTCCCTTCGTTTTGTTGCTTATTGACTACTGGCCATTGAAAAGGCTGACGGCTCCCGCGTGGGCGGAAACCGAGTTGGCGGATCGCCCTATGTTGAAAGGTGCGATACTCGAAAAGATGCCTCTCTTCATGCTTTCTGCCGTGTCATGTGCTGTCACATATACTGCCCAGCACAAAGGTGAAGCAGTCGGGTTGATCCAGGATTACCCGTTAACCGTTCGGCTCGAAAATGCCGCAATATCATATGTCTCATACTTGGGCAAGATGGTCTGGTTTAGAAACCTAGCAGTTCTATATCCACATCCAGGTTTGAATGTATCCATTGCCACTACAGTTGCCTGTGTCCTGTTTATCCTATGTGCTACAACATTTGCAGTCATTTCGAGAACACGCCGACCTTACGTTACCATTGGATGGCTTTGGTACCTGGTGACGTTGTTGCCAGTTATCGGGTTGGTTCAGGTCGGGGTTCAGGCGATGGCAGACAGATACACATATCTGCCGCTAATAGGTATATCAATCGCTACAGTATGGGGCTTGGCAGAACTGCTCGGAAATAGCGTGCAAAGGACGCCCATTACCAGATGCTCATCTGCATCGTTCTTTGTCCCTATCTTAATCCTTTGTCTGCTCGTGTGTACGAGGGTTCAGACTCGATATTGGAGGAACAATGAAACGCTTTATCGGCGGGCGATTGCATGCACTTCCAGGAACTATATTATGCTCAACAATCTTGGTCTTGAACTCTCAGACAGAGGTAAGGTTGATGAAGCAATACGGTTATACCGCCGCGGGCTAGCGATTGCGCCCAGATTTCACGTGTTGTATTTGAATCTGGGGGAAGCGTTGGCTAAAAAGGGACAGTTAAAGCAGGCGATTATTGCTTATAAAACTGCACTGAGGCTGAAACCTGATTATGCCGATGCGCACAATAATTTGGGTCTGGTATTTTATCAGCAAGGGAATGTCAACACGGCTGTAATGGAGTACCAGCGGGCTTTGAAAGCCGAACCAAACCATGCTAATGCTCACTATAATCTGGCAAGCGCTCTGGCTAGGCAAGGTAACCTTGATGAGGCAGTAAATCATCTTCGGCTTGCGATAGAATCAAAGCCGGCGTTCGCTGATGCTCATTATAACCTAGGCAATATTTTGGTCAGGCTTGGGCGCTTCGATGAAGCCGCTGTGCAGTTCTCAAGGGTTGTACAGATAAACCCGCGGGATGCTGTGAGCCATTATAAACTTGGGAATATCTTTCTCAAGTTAGGCAAATATGCTGACGCAATCCGCCATTATGAGAAGGCACTTGAGATTAGACCCAACCTTGTTAGGGTCCGAAACAATTTGGCAGTTGCGCTTTATCTCGAGGGTCGGTACGGAGAATCCTGGGAGCAGGTGCGCATCCTTCGACAAGCAGGCGTTCCTCCTCATCCGGGCTTTGTTGCCGCCCTAACATCGAAGATGCCTGAGCCTTAATCTGGTGACGAAATGGCTGCACTTGTTCAACACGAACACACGTCCGACGGGGTTTGCGGGCTCTACCAATGACAAGTATGGATGCACATGTAGGATCGCGAATGAGATTTGTGCTCTGCGTTGTGCTGGTCGCGGCGACGTTCCTGGTATTCTCGAATGTGCTCCGCCATGGATTCATAAACCTGGACGACGATGTCTACATACTGAATAACAGGCAAGTGCAGTCAGGGTTGAATCTAGCGAGCGTACGGTGGGCGCTCAAAGCGGTGTATGCCGGAACATGGCAACCGCTGGTCTGGATTTCGTATATGGTGGACAACCAATTTTTTGGGCTGAAGCCTTTTGGTTACCACTTTACCAATGTCCTGCTTCACATTGCAGCCACTCTGCTTTTATTCTTTGCGTTTGTAAAGATGACATATTCTCTATGGCGGAGTTTTTTCGTAGCCGCCGTTTTCGGGTTGCATCCGCTTCGAATCGAATCGGTAGCATGGATTGCGGAAAGGAAAGACGTCTTGAGTGCTTTCTTTTGGGTGCTCACGATGCTCGCCTATGCGTGGTACGTGGAGTCGCCTAGTACTCGCCGATACTTCGCCGTGCTCGCTGCACTCGCTCTTGGTCTCGTGGCCAAGCCGATGTTGGTAACGCTTCCGTTTGCGCTCTTACTGCTTGACTACTGGCCTTTGCGGAGGTTTGGTGCCGCTCCAGCCAAAGCGCTTGGCAATAATGGCGTCGGTGCAACCAGACCTGTGAATGCCTCCATTAAGCCCGTTATCATCGAGAAAATACCTATGTTTGTGCTAATTCTGGCGTCCGCGGGTGTAGCATACTACAGCCAAAAGGTCGGCGGAGCCGTTAGTTCCTTAGAGCGCATTCCGTTCGGTGTGCGCATTGCGGATGCCTTTGCCTTCTACACTGCTTACATTTGGAAAATGCTCTGGCCTGTAAAACTTGCCGTCATCTACCCACATCCTGGCGCTTCCGTGCCCCATTGGCAGGTCCTATCTTCGGCTGTGGTCCTGATCACTATTACATGTCTCATATTATGGCGACGGGACATCCGCTATTTGCCAGTTGGGTGGCTTTGGTTCTTAGGGACGCTGGTGCCTGTCATTGGCATAGTGCAGATTGGACCTCACGGAATCGCGGACCGGTTCACCTACATCCCGATGATAGGAGTATTGGTGATTGCCGCTTGGGGTGTACCTGAATTGCTTGCCAGAGATGGGAAACGGCAGAGGCAGACCAGACCACACGTGCTTCCCATCGCTGCCTCCATAGTAGTTCTCAGTTTCGCTATATGCACCTGGTACCAAGTTCACTATTGGAAAGATAATCTTACGTTGTTTTCCCGGGCTCTCGCTTGCACGACAAATAACTTAGGAATAATGAACAACATGGGTCTTGCTTTAGCAGAGGAAGGCAGACTGGACGAAGCAATTCAGTTCTACAAGAAAGGACTGTCGCTTACCCCTAGTGATCCTGTGTTATGCAATAATATTGGTCTTGCTTTGTCAGACCGAGGCAAGTTTGACGAAGCAATAACCTATTACGAGAAAGCACTAAAGGTTAAGCCATCCTATCCAGAGGCCATGAGTAACCTCGGATTGGCACTGTACCGCAAGGGAATGCTCAATGAAGCAGAGGCACGCATCAAGCAAGCACTACGTATAAAGCCTGACTATGCGACAGCGCACCAAAATCTTGCGCTTATCTACGCGGCTACCGGTAGGATAGAAGAGGCGATTCGGGAATTGAGAGAAGCGGTGAACCTTGATCCTAATTTTGGGGAGGCTCACTATAATCTAGCGATGCTTCTAACCCGTATAGGTAGGGTGGACGAAGCGGTCAAGCATCTTCAGGCGGTTGTCCGAATCAATCCCGATGATGCTGTGGCACATTATAGGCTTGGGATAGTATATTTTGGGCGCAAGGATTTCGAGAATGCAATTCGAGAGTATGAAGAAGCGGTGCGGATTCAGCCGGATATGCTAAGGGCGCGGAATAACTTGGCGGTTGCGCTCTATTTTGCAGGACGCTACGCCGAGGCATGGGAACAAGTGCGTGAGATACGAAATCGAGGATCTGATGTCCACCCTCAATTTCTTGCGGCGCTCTCATCTAAAATGCCGGAGGGAGTGAGATGAGCAGACGGGCTACTATTCTAATCGGCGTAGCCTTGGTGGTCGTAGTCTTTGGCGCTTTCTCGCGAGCGCCACTAAACGGATTCACCAACCTTGACGATGACCTTTACGTCACCAGGAATCCTCACGTGCAGGCTGGTCTGAGTTGGCGCGGAATCACCTGGGCTTTCACCACTCTGCACCTTTCCTTTTGGCATCCTCTGGTATGGATAAGTTATATGGTTGACCGGGATCTGTACGGCACAGGACCATTCGGATTTCATTTGACCAATATTGTTATCCATGCTCTGAGTACACTTTTGTTGTTCTTTGCCATGCTCCGGCTTACGCGCTCGCTGTGGAGGAGTGCCTTGGTGGCGTCTTTATTTGGGGTGCACCCATCGCGTGTCGAGTCGGTTGTGTGGATTGCGGAAAGGAAAGACGTCTTGAGTGCTTTCTTTTGGGTGCTCACCATGCTTGCCTACTCGTGGTACGTGGAGTTGCCAAATACTCGGCGATACTTCGCCGTGCTCGCCGCATTCACTCTGGGTCTCATGGCGAAACCGATGCTGG